>OKSH01000718.1_pt1 | contig 33770 bp, 35 predicted proteins | sample 1601231 | NCBI WGS metagenome assembly OKSH01 (sample SAMEA3541596, study PRJEB24748) | human gut metagenome | biome: human gut; feature: human-associated habitat; material: faeces | place: China | collected 2012
AGTGCAACCTTGCCAAGGTTGAAGTCGCGGGTTCAAATCCCGTCTCCCGCTCCATTTTTCTTTACACCGCATTGCGGGAGTAACTCAGCGGTAGAGTGTCAGCTTCCCAAGCTGAAGGTCGCGGGTTCAAATCCCGTTTCCCGCTCCAGGAATCTCAAGGGGTTACATCGTACGATGTAACCCCTTTTCTTATGCGGCGTTGCCGCTGTGCCACCAATGGTCCTTTTCCGAACCTCGATCAGCCACCCGGCGAAATCCCCAAACCGGAACATCTCCATGGCGTCAGGCCTCGGCTCTCCCTTGTACAGCGGGCGTTGCAGGGTGAAACAGGAAACCCCTTTCCAGTTTATGGCGGAGGCTTCCATACGCGGAAATGCTGGCCAAAAAGGCCAACATCACCATAGGCTCCGCCGAAAAACGGACTTGTGCATCACGTTTCCGCACACGGTATTTTTTGCCGCACCCCGGCCCGTACGGGGCGCTCCCCGCTCTCCGAGTATGTATTGGAAATCATGGTTATTGTGCATCAAACGCAATGAGACTGTGTTTACCCCCTTTTTGATATTTTTACCTACAGGAACATCATGACCGCATCGTTTACAGAACTGGGATTGTCCCAGGAACTCTTGAAAGCTGTTGAAGATTTAGGGTTTGAAGAACCCTCCCCCATTCAGGTTTTGGCTATCCCGGCACTGCTGACGGGAAAGGATGCCGTGGGCCAGGCGCAGACCGGAACCGGCAAAACGGCGGCGTTCGGCCTGCCCATTCTGGAAAAGATCGCTTCCGGCAAGAGCGTGCAGGCGCTGGTGCTTTGCCCTACGCGCGAGCTGGCCATTCAGGTATCCGAAGAACTGAGCAAACTGGCCGTACACAAACGGGGCGTTTCGGTTTTGCCGATTTACGGCGGGCAGCCCATCGAGCGGCAGCTTCGGGCGCTTGCCAAGGGCGCACAGGTGGTCGTGGGCACGCCGGGCCGGGTTATCGATCATTTGCAGCGCGGCACGCTGCGCCTGAGCGAGGCGCGGATTGTCGTGCTGGACGAGGCCGATGAAATGCTGGACATGGGCTTCCGCGAGGATATCGAGCTCATTCTGGAACAAAGCCCGGCGGACTGCCAACGGGTCCTGTTCTCCGCCACCATGCCCCAGCCTATCCGCGAACTGAGCAAGCGTTTCCTGCGCGAACCGGAGATGCTGACCATCGCCCACAAGATGCTCACGGTCCCCGCCATCGAGCAGGTGTACTACGAGGTCCGTCCATACCAAAAGATGGATGCCCTGTGCCGCGTGCTGGACTCGCAGGGGTTCCGCAAGGCTCTGGTGTTCTGTGCCACCAAACGCAGCGTGGACGAGATAACCGTACACTTGCAGCAGCGCGGCTATCAGGCCGACGGGCTGCATGGCGACATGAACCAGACCCAGCGGGATCGGGTGATGAGCCGTTTCCGTACCGACGGCATTGAGATTCTGGTGGCGACGGATGTGGCCGCACGCGGGATTGACGTGGATGATGTGGATGCGGTGATCAACTATGACATCCCCCACGATGTGGAAGGCTATGTGCACCGGATCGGGCGTACTGGCCGCGCGGGCCGCGAAGGCAAGGCCTTTACCTTCGTCACGGTGCGCGAACAGTACAAGATCCGCGAAATCATCCGCTACACCAAAGCCCGCATCCAGCCGGGCCAGCTGCCGACCCTGCGCGACGTCAGCAACATCCGCACGTCCAAGCTGTTGGATGAAGTCCGCCAGACCCTGGCCGAAAGCTCTCTGGATCGCTGGCGGATACTGGTGGAGGATTTCCAGACCGAACACTTCCCGGATGGCGACGCTTCCAGCCGGGATATCTCCGCGGCCTTGCTCAAACTGTTGATGCAGCGGGATTTTGGGAATCAGGACAATGTCGGCGAAGTGGATGAACTGACGATGGCTCCGCAACGCCCCGCCAAAAATGCCGAGGCGAAATCAAAGGGCAGGATGCAGCCGCTTCCCCGCAGGCAGGAGTCCGGCCCCATGTCCAGGCTCCACATTGATGTGGGGCAGGCGCATGACGTCACCCCCCGCGCATTGGTGGGCGCCATAACCGGCGAGAGCGGCATCCCGGGGCGGAGCGTCGGCGCTATCGATATCCAGGACAACTTCAGTATCGTGGAGATATCCGCCGAGCTGGCCGCGCATGTGCTGGCCACGCTCAACAAGGGTGTATTCATAAGCGGGGTCAAGGTGTCGGCGAAGGCCGCCGATGAGACGGACAGCCCGCATCCACGCAAACCCTTTGCGCCCGGCCAGCGCCGCCAGCGCCCCGGCAAGTTCGGCAAAAAACCACGGGGAGCCACCTTGGGCAGAAAAGCCTACAGCGAATCGCGGTAAAAAAAGGCTTCCTCCTTCCGGGGGCAATCCGCTGGCTCGGCAGGTACAACCCCACCCCTTTTTCTGGATGGGGCCGCCAAGGACTATGACGGTGCCTCGGAAATCCGGCAGGCGTGGACAAGAGGCAGGAAGCGAAGGGCCGCGCGGCATTTGCTCGTATATGGGCAATTGTAGGCTGTTTCAAAAACAGCCATAGCGCACAACTCAACATCCAGCCTCCCCCACAGCCTGGTGCATGTAAAAGGCCCGGAGAAATACCCTCCGGGCCTTTTACATGCGTCTTGCCCACCGTGCATCTTCCTGCGCTTTCCCGTCCGCCGGACGTCCCCGCAGGCACACGGCTTTCATCATAACCCACTGTGGCGCCGTTCAGAAAAGAGAGCGCATCCAGATTCCCGATTGGCGAGCGGAAAACGGGGACAGCATGGTACACCAGCCCTCACGGTTTTACCTATTCGGCACATCGCAGCCTTCCCATGCATCGGGGAGGACACGGGTGAAGAGCTCCCAATCCGTAGCGCTCTTGTCTTCGTCCGTAAAAACATACGCGCGCACATCGGTAAAGCCGGTTTCTCCGATAAAATGCCCATACACGGCCTGCCCTTCCCGAATCGCCGCAAAAGAAACGCCGTATCCGGGCCGGGTGATCAGTTGGCCCTTCCCGGCAAGCAAAAGAGCTTCTTCAAATCGCATGTATCCCCCCTTCGTTTAGCCTTCCCTTACGCGAGGTGCGGGCCGCCTTCAAGCTGCCACCAAGCTGCCAGCCCAGAAAGCAAACGCTTCCCTGACCCAATGCAGCTCCCTCGTAAGGACAATACGGCGCCTCTATCCTCTTGGGGATACCCGCCTCACGGAGGACCTCATGGCACGCAAAAAAGGCGCTCCCGAAAGAACGCCTCCTCAGCTTCAACTGCCCCTTCCCGAGCGGCAACGGCACTTCCCGCCATCCGCCAGCCTGAACGCAATACGGCTAACGGCCGCCTCCCTGCGTTTCGGAAATGCCCGCCGGATTTGCCGTCACCAGCCACGCCAGCTCGTGGCGGCTGCTGATCCCAAGGCGGCGGTGAATATTCCGTATATGGGTCTTCAATGTGCTCGGCGAAATGTTGAGGTTGTCGCAAATGGTCGTATCCGGCGTCTTGCGGGCCAGCAATGCGGCGATCATCGCCTGCTGCCTGGTCAGCCCCAGCTCGCGGAAGTGCGTCTCCAGTTCCTCGATCGGCCAGTCCATCAAGGACATCGGCGTGCTCGGGGCCTGCCCGGCCACCCGTTCCGGAGCGGTCGTCTCCCCCTTCGCCAGACGGAAAAAGCCCACTTTTTCCAGGTAGACGACGAAGATGAAACTCCCCGCCAAAATGGCGAAGGCCTGAAACGCAAACAGTGAATTGAGCGAGTCGCCCCTGGCAATGCTCTCCGTAATCCAGCCGCTGTTATGGCTTCCCATCCATGACGCCAGCGCGATGCCCCCTATCCCGCAAGCCAGCAGCTGTAGCCTGCGCGTACCCTTGCGATACGAAACCGTGTGCAGAAATGCCGTCATCATATAGATGTTCAGCAAGGTATACCCGAACAGCAAACCGCCAAGCGACAGGCCGGGCGATTCCCTGTGCAGCAAAGGCCACGCGGTATAGCCCACGACCAATACCGGGATGACGAGCAAAAAGGCATACCAGATCGGCGAACGGTGGGCTTGCCCCAGCACCAGTAACGCCGACAGACCTCCCAGCACGACGAGAACAAGCACGCTCAGGCTTGGCCCGGGCATGACCGGTTCAAGCGCCCCATACAGATTGTAGTAAGCGCTTTCGCTAAACGCCGTGAGCAGGCATCCACACCACAGGAACAACGGGATACGGGAAAAGGGATAGGTGTGCTCCCCCTCCTCACCAGAGGCAGTGGGATACACAGAGGGCAGCAAGGCGAACAGGGCGGGGAAAAGCAACGCGGGGATCACCCAATACGGCTCTGGGCACAACAGGACAAGATAATTGCATATCGGCGCAACGATGCTCGCCAGGCCAAGGCTCAGGACGAGCTGGCCTCCGGAAAACCGGCAAAGCGCCAGACCAATGCGGCAGCCTGCGATGCCGGCCCCTATCCCGGCAAGAGCGCTGACGGCCCAGCTGCCGGAGCGTACCCATCCGGAAAATTCGTTGGAAACCGGCGTAACCATCAACACAACCGGCGTCCACATCAGCAGCAGCGTCACAAGCCTGCGCCGTAGGCGCGTGCTCCCAAGAACGGGGATGACGTATCCTTGGCACGACTCTTGTTCCGTAAAACGGAACCGCAACCGGAGGCCGTAAGCAAGCAATGTGAGCCCCGTGAACAGCGGCAGGTGAAACAGTTCCCCGGCTTCATCGTTGTAAGGCACGAGCCCCGGATAGCTATACAGGCGAAACGCCTGCCAAAGCCATGAAAAGAACAACGCGGACAACAATGCCGTACAGAGCAGCGCCTGCACGGTACGGGCATCCGAAGGCCAAAAACCTTCTTCCGCGGAGCTTCCCACTGATGGGTCAAATATGCCTTTTCTCACATGGACTCCAATACCATGGCATACTCAGGCGTCACCTTCCGGCCTGAACCGACCATAAAAAGGACACTGATCTGCCAAGCAGATTTTTGCCATCCATTTTCACGGAAGACAACGATTTCAACCAAAAACTCAAAAAAACAGATGTAAGGTAAAAAAGAATTTCGGCTTCTTTGTCATACTCTGCAGCAAACGCCCTGGCGATTCATCACCCGCCGGGGCAGTTCCGGGGCATAGCAGCAAACAACGGGGCTCCCCGGCCCCCCGCCTCTCTTTAGAGTAATAGCCTTATGGCTTAAGTACAAGAGCGCAAAAAGGACAAGTCCTCTTTCATACTCTCTCCTGTAAGCAAAACCAGCTTACTGCTGAGTGGCTACCACAAGGTCAATGAGTTCCTGTGACAACGTGTCCGAAAAAAGGTTCCAAACGGGACGCGTTTTCCGTTTCAGCTCCTCAAGCTCGGCCTCCGAAGGTTTGGAAACCTCAAGGCCATCAGCCATAAACCGCTTGACAGCCTCCTCTTCCGACTGCGGGGCCAAGACTTCCCGCTGGTACTTCAATGCCTCGGCGGCCGCTTCACGGATGATGCTCCGGACCTGCGGATCAAGTTCTTCCCACCATTTCTTGTTGGCGCTCAGGATCTGCATACTGTAATTGTGTTGTGATGCGAAGGCGTACTTGAGGATATCCTCATGCTCCGCGTCGAGCAGGAAAGAAAACGTGTTGCCTTCACCCTCTACGATGCCTTCCTTGAGCGCGGTATAGGTTTCACCCCACGCCAACGGTTTCGGCTTCATGCCAAGGGCTTTCGCCACTTCGACCTCGACGACGGAAGCCGTCGTGCGGACCTGAATGCCCGCCAGATCCCCGACGGAACGGATCGGCTTTTTAACGCTGAAGAAATCCCGGTAGCCGTATTCGCAGTACATGATCGGTTCTAGGCCGACTTCATTGAATTTTCCCTTGAAATACCGGCCAAGCTCACCGTTATCCAACGCCTCATACAATTTTTTCTGATACTTGACGCTTGTGATGTACGGCAGATCGAAAACCATGAGCGACGGCACCACCCAAGTCAGGTTCGGGCTGGAGCTGACCGCCATTTCGAGCCCGCCGGTCAGCGCGCCTTTGAGCATGACGACATCGCTCCCCAGAACGGCATTGGGGAAAACATGCACCTTGATCTTGTTTTTTGATTTTTGGGCGACCAATTCCGCGAACTTTTCGAAGGCCAAGCTGGTGTGATGCCCCGGCGGACACGGATGCGCCAGCCGAAAGCGCACTTTGGGGCCGGAATATTCCGCATGAGCGGAAACCAGCGCCCCACATATGAACATCAGAGCCACGGGCAACAGCAGCACCCGGGCCATGCATTGTAAGAGATTCCGTTTCATTCCGATTCCTCTGTGTTGGTGTAGCGTTCCTCTTCACGGCAGCGCCGGACGACACAGTCGCCAGACTCGTTTGAAAAGAAACGCCACGCCGCACAATCCTCCAAAGAGGTATTTTCTCTCAAAAAACAGGATTCCGCGCTTAAAAAGCAATCCGAAGCGCTTGGGAAGGGTTTTCCTTTTTAGAATCGCCCTAACCTAAACTGTTCTCGCAAAGAAATCCATAGTCGTCTCATGGCAAAATCAATCCACGCATTTTTATTCACTTTTTTCCGTAATGTCCCCTGAACGCTGTGGATGAATGCGGATTTGATCAATACGCAGGCCGTCCATGGACGCGACCGTCCACAAGTGCCCCCAGAAAAACAGGCTCTCCCCCGCAGCGGGGATATGCCCCAGACGCTCAAGCAGCAACCCGGCCATAGTGGCGCAGCTCAGCTCCTCTTCCGGCTGGATGCCCAGCGTATGCAGCCCCTCGTCCACGGCCATACGTCCGGGAAGCAGCCATGAGCCGTCAGGCTGACGGAAGGAATCAGGCTCGGGGGCCACATCCCCCATATGCCCGGCGATGGCGGACAAGATGTCCATAGGCGTCACAACGCCCACGGCGCTCCCGTATTCGTCCAGAACGATGCCCATCGGAGCCGGGTGCTGCCTGAAGGCGTCCAGCACATCGGGAAGCCCGGTATGCTCGAAAACCATGGGGACGGGGACCACGGAGGCCTCAAGCGAAAAACGACCGGTCTTCTGGTAGCGCCACAGCAGCTCGCGCAGATCCACGACGCCGAGCACTTCGTCGGTATCCCCGCACATGACCGGAAGGAATGCGTGTTTCGATGCGCCGACGAGCTTGAGGAGGGCTTCCGGCGACTCGTTGCTGTCGAGCCACTGCACCTTATGGCGGGGCGTCATAATGTACCGCACGGTCCGCCCGCCAAAACGGATGACCCGCGCGACAATGGCCCGCTCTTCCGGCCTGAACACCTTGTCCCGGCAATCGGAGTAGCCCAGCGCGGCCATTTCCATTTCCGTTTCGCCGCCGGGGATCGTGGTTCCGCCCAGCAGCTCCAAAACCGCTCTGGCGGCGGACTCACGCAATCCGCGCGTTGTGATCCTGTTCCTTCGGTTCCGTAGCGCCAGCTGGTTGAAGGCTTCCACAACAATCGAAAAACCGATGGCCGCGTAGAGGTATCCCTTGGGAATATGATAGCCCAGCCCTTCCAGAATAAGGCTCAGGCCGATCATCAGCAAGAAGCCGAGGCACAAAATGATGACCGTGGGATGCCTGTCCACAAACTCCGTCAACGGGCGCGAAGCCAACAGCATCGCCAGAACGGCGATGATGACGGCCAGCATCATGATGGAGAGTTCCTTCACCATGCCTACGGACGTGATGATTGAATCCAAAGAGAATATGGCGTCGAGCACCACGATCTGGGTGATGACCTGCCAAAACACGGCTTGGTGAACGGCTTTCTCTTCCGTGGGCTGAAACCCTTCCAGCCGCTCGTGGAGTTCCATAGTCCCTTTCAACAAAAGAAACAGGCCGCCGATAAGCAGGATAATGTCCCGGGCCGTAAACGAATAGCCAAAAAGGGAAAACCACGGTTTCGTGAGCCCGATCAGCCATGCAACCGTGGAAAGCAATCCCAGACGCATGATCAGGGCAAGGGAAAGGCCAATGGTAAACGCGTGCCTGCGCTTATCTTCCGGTAACCGCGAGGATAAAATGGAAATAAAAACAAGGTTATCGATGCCGAGCACTACTTCAAGCAGGATAAGGGTGCCCAACCCGCCCCAAGCCGTGGGTTCTGCCACCCACGAAAAATCGAGAAACATATACGCTCCTTCCCCAGAATATGGAGAACGCCGTTGCGATTGAACAAAAAGGACTAGACCAGTCTGGACGTTCAAACCGCCGGAGGCGAACGGGGACAAGCGTGACAAGAAACCCATCCACGGGGGAGTATGGAAACGGCTGATAAAACGTTGCCTCGCCGCAGGAGTATTCCCGGGCAGAAACTGTTGCCCGACAACGCCACGAATGAGCTGAAGGCGTGCCCCCGTTCCAAACGGGACGTACCGGGGGTGGAACGTTCATAAGGAGTATATGCCGCCCTCCCCTGCTCCGGAAGGCTCCAAAACGCTTCCCCCCCGAAGGAAGCCTCCTCAGGCGACAAGACGAGAGGAACCGGGCAAGGCTCTGGGGTGTTTTCCGTACACGGAAACACCGCGGCGGAATAAAACGAATCGGAGGAAAGAGAAGTTCCCTGCGACGGAAAAAAGAGAAAGCCCCCAGCCATGACGATGGCGAGGAGCAAAACGAGGCGTGTTCGTATGGGAATGTCCACCGGGTAATACTGCAATGCCATGCCCGCTGATGTCAAGTGACCTGCCAAATCAGTATACCGGACGTGGCTCCGTAAGCCCCCCTGCGCACTGCCTCCCTATACCCTCATAGACACAATTTTTTAGTCCAGTATCTAATTATATAAAATAACACGTAAAAATATTATCAGAAAACTTTTTCTTCTGAAGTGCCTCTTTTTTTGTTGACAGTGAGGGGTGTTTTTACTAAACAGCTTTCTGCGCGTTGGGCTATCGTTCAATTGGCAGGACGACGGATTCTGGTCCCGTTAATCGTGGTTCAAGTCCACGTAGCCCAGCCAACACGCACCCAGACGTCCCCATCGTCTAGCCGGCCCAGGACAGCGGCCTTTCACGCCGTCAACAGCGGTTCAAATCCGCTTGGGGACGCCAACAGGAAACTGAAGGCGCATCACTTTACCCTGAAAATCAGGTTTTTGTGGTGCGCCTTTTATATTATAAGCATCTCGCCCTTGTAAAGCCCTCCCCCAAGGCTTTCAAGCCGAGCCGTCCCCTCCATGTGCGCTACGGCCTAGCTCCTTCCGGACGCTTCTATCTCCGCGCCTCATCCCTCAAGATTTCTCTTCCCTGCGAAGAAGCAACCGACCGCAAGGCCGTGCTCTTGGCACTCGTCATCGCGGCGCTGTGCATTTGTGGACTGGCCTCTCCCCTATCCCCTTTTCCATTCAAAAGGGAGGGCAGCCATGAGAGCCTACCCGAACCTCCATCCCCTGATTGCCAGACGGCTCGGCATCCGCATGATATACGCGCCACCGCTGCGGCCTGCCCGCAGCATGGTCACGCCCATCCGTCCGCTGGTGGTCCGCTGCACTCATAATTTCGCTGGAGCCATGCTGTACTGTTCGAACCTACGCATGAGACTGAGACGGCGCTGAACGCTGCACCGCTGATCTTCTGAACCGTCAGCTCAGAAAGCAATCCCCCGTTGAGGAATGCATTCCAGATGACGTCTGGCGGCGCATGAGCCAAGAAGACCGTGAGAATACCCCACGCTGCCGCACCAAATGGGTCTGGATCATTGATGACGCCTTGCCCTCCTACTACCGGACCTACGCTGGCCATGAGTACACATGGAAGGTCGGCGTCAACTACGTTGGCGAACGGCTCAACGGTGGTCACTGGATTGATGAGTAGCCACAAGGGACGGCCATGACTGACGAACAAATCAAAGAACTTTTTGATACAGTACCCGCCTTTGCCGATAGCTGTATCGAATCGCTACGTCCGGCACCCTTCCTCCGCTCAATAAGCCGTTGCTTGTCGGCTTCGGTAAATACCGGCCTGATCTATGTGACAGTCAATCCCAACTATCCCAGCATGACATGGAGGGAACTCCTCGATAAGGGCGAAAAGATGCGGAAAAACATCAGGCTGTTTACGGTGAATCCCGAATATTACCTGAACCTCGAACGATTCCGTGCCCCCTTCATGAGCTTCTGCTTTCATGGCGACAAAGGCTACGTCGCGGAAGACGGATGCCACCGCGCCTGCATCGCAAAGTTCTTCCTCTATTCGCAACCCTCTCCATTTCTGTGCGGCGTTCATTTCACTGAGGTCCAGACGGACGCCCGCATGACGAACCTCTTTTACAGGCTCAAAAAACTTCTTCCCGTGTGGTGCGCGGCGTTCCCCAACTCACAGGAAGTCACCCGCAATGACGACGCCAAAGGATGGAGCATGTCTTTCTATGGGAACACCCTGCGCATTGAAAATCACCACAGGAAGGGCTTCAACGCCGACTTTCAGGCCGAAGAACTGGAAGAAGGCCTGCTCCCGGCCCTGCTGAATCCCTTCAAACGCCGCTTCGGAACGTATCGCAATCTTTTGAATTGAGAGGAATCCATAATCTAACGTCTCTTCATTGCCGAAAAACCGTCACTCGGCAAAGCCATTGCTGTTGAACTTGGCGTCACGCAGACTTGTCAGGGGTATATAGTCTGTGGGAACGACGCCATGACCTGGTGCTTCGGGCATTTGCTGGAACAGTATGATCCCGATGATTATGATGAAGCATGGAAGCTGTGGCGCAGAAGCTCCCTGCCCATGATTCCCCGTAGGTGGCGGCTCAAGCCCAAGGAAACCGCCCGCGCTCAACTTCAAGTAATCAGCAATCTGCTTGGTGAAGCCGCTACGATCGTCAACACGGGGGCCCCGGACAGGGAAGGCCAGCTTCTCGTGGATGAAGTCCTCGAACACTTCAACTACACCGGCCCGGTCCAGCGCATCTGGCTGGCATCCCTCGATTCCCGGTCTATTCAAAAAGCTCTGGCAACGCTGAAGGACAACCGGGATTACGCCAACCTCAGAGATTCCGCCCGCGCCCGTTCACAGGCCGACTGGCTCATAGGCATGAACGCCACCCGCGCCATGACGCTCCGGGGCAGAGAGTCGGGACGGGATGGAGTGCTGTCTATGGGGCGCGTCCAGACGCCCACCCTTGCCCTTGTCGTCAACCGAGATCGGGAAATCGCGGCCTTCACCCACATTGATTATCTCGTCCTTCAGGCAACGCTCCAGCACGATGCAGGGATGTTCTCGGCCCTCTTCAAGCCTCCGGAACCCCAACCCGGACTGGACAGTGAAGGCCGTCTCGTCGATGGGGCCACCGTCCAAGGCATCATGGATGCCGTGCGCGGCAAAAACGGCATCATCACCTCCGTCACACGCGAAAAGAAGAAAAAGCCAGTCCCCCTGCCCCATTGCCTTTCCTCGCTTCAGAAGGCCGCGTCCTCCAAGCTCGGCATGACCGCGCAGCAGATTCTGGATACCGCGCAGTCGCTCTATGAAAAGAAGCTGACGACGTATCCGCGTACCGACTGCCGCTATCTGCCCGAAGAGCAGTTCGGTGACACCGCCCGGATCATTACCGCCCTTTCCGGCCTTGAGGCCGTAACCGCCAAGGCCGATTCCGCATTGAGAGGCCCCGTCTGGGATACGAAGAAGATCACGGCCCACCACGCGATTATCCCTACCGGGGAAGAGCCTCGGAGCCTCACGGCACAGGAAAAGGAGCTGTACCTGATGATCGCCGTCCAGTACTTTCTCCAGTTCTATCCCCCCATGCTCTACGAGGCCCAGAAGATTCTGGCCACCATCGTGGAAACGGCATGGGAGGCACGTGGCCGGATGATCATCGAGCCGGGCTGGACTGGCTTCGCTGCTGAAGAAGACGATGAGGACGCCAAAAAGAAAGAGGCCGAACAGTCGCTGCCGTCCGTCGGCAACAATGACGCCGTGCTCTGCGCCGACGTGGACGCACTCAAAAAGAAGACCACGCCGCCTTCCAGGTTTTCTGAAGGTTCACTGATCGAGGCGATGGCCAACGTCCACCGTTTCGTTTCCGACGCCAAGGCCAAGGCCGTTTTAAAGGAAAATGAAGGCATCGGGACGGAAGCGACACGGGCGAGTATCCTTGAAACCCTCAAGGGCCGTGGGTTCATCGCAGCCAGCGGCAAATCCCTTGTGTCCACGCCGCTCGGCCAGTCCCTCATCGACATGACCCCGGACACGCTCCGCGATCCGGTCACTACGGCCCAATGGGAACAACGCCTTGAAGCCATAACCCGTGGGGAAACCTCTCTGGAAGACTTCATGCGTGAACAGTATGCAGCTCTTCCTTTGCTTTTGGCCCCCGTCCTCTCCACCTTTGCCGCACTTCAGCCCGGTGCCTTCCCCTGCCCGAAGTGTGGCAAGGCGTTGCGCCGGCGCGAAGGGAAAAACGCTGGCGAATTTTTCTGGAGCTGCTCCGATGCCGATTGCAGGACGTTTTTGCCGGATGAGGACGGTAAGCGAGAAAGGGCCATACCCTCGGAGTATCCATGCCCCGTCTGCGGTCGCCCCCTTTACTCAGGGAAAAACGATAGGGGGACATTTGCTACAACAAACAAGGGCATCCGGACGATAACAATGTCTTTCTGCCCGATGACAACGGCACCCCCGGCCAGCCCAAAGAAAAGTCTCCGCGAGTGGTGACGGAGTTTACCTGCCCCGATTGCGGTAAGGCGCTGCTCTACAGGCAAGGCACCAGCAAGGCGGGGAAACCCTATGAAGTCTTTTCCTGCTCCGGCTATCCAAACTGTAAAACGAGCTTTTGGGGGAAGGATGGAAAACCTGACTTTAATAGGAGGCCAAAATAACAATCCAACAAGAGAAACCAAATGTATCGCATCTTGGACATATGCCCCCGAACAAATTCAACTCATAAAGGAGCAACCATGAGCCTCATGAAATCTTCCATCCCGTTGACTCTCTATCGCTTAGAACCCTCGACCCTCGCCAATGTCACTGGCGACGCGATCAGGCGATTCGCCTTCCGGTCCATCGACAATACCCCTGACGAAAAAGTCTATGGCTTCGTCCCTGAAGATGACATGTTTGCCGATCTGGAGACTTTGATTCTCGAAAAGGGCCAATACATGAGCTTTGGCTTTCGTATCGACACTGGAAAGATACCTTCGGCCATTCTCAAAAAACATCTTGCGGAAATGACGCGGGCCCCCCCAGAGGCAAGGCAAGACGTTCCTTTCCAGCTCCCAAAAGAAGGAACTCAAAGACCTTTGCAAGTCCCGGCTCTTTTCAAAAACAGAACCCCGCCCCTCTATGAACGGTGTCGCCATCGATACGTCAAACGGACTCGTTTATGTTGCCGGCACCTCCAAATCTACCCTTGAGCTGTTCGAGAATTACGCGAAAACAGCCTTCGGCGGCGAAATGAAGCGCATGTCCCCAAGTACATTGTCCGCATCGGACTCCGAACACCCGCTCGAAGATCTCATGAGCAATATTTACGCCGAAAGTATGACGCTTTCCCTCAACGGAAAGACCTACTCCATAGCTGAACAGGGAAAGGCTACGCTTTCCCGGACGGATGGGCCTTCAGTCTCAGTAACAGATGCGCCGAACAGCGCGAAGTCGGACTGGAGTCCGGGCTCTTGCTTACCAGCCTCAAAATCAGGCTTTCCTCAATGCCGGAAGATGAACTGGTGTCCGTTTTTACTCTGAACGCGGATTTTAGCTTCAGCGGCCTGAAGACACCGCGCATCCGTAGACAGAAAGAAGAAGACGCCGATCCCGACACGGACTTCCTCCTGAAGACGGGCTTCATCGAAGAGACTGTGACTGCCATGCACTCGCTCTTCCGACAACATGCGGGCAACTAGGGAGAACATCATGAAAAGACTGCTCTTGCTCTTTCTTTTGTGTTTTGGGCTGGCCTTGCCAGGGGTGGCTGCTGATGGAACCAGTTTTAATTCTACAACAATTTCTGTCAAAAGCGTGGGGGCTTCGATCCCCGTTGGAACGGTGATTACTTGGCCTTCCAACTCATGGCCTTCTGATAGAGGTAACTGGCTGGAATGTAACGGGCAATCCATATCCAGCGCAGTATATCCGGAACTGGTCGGGGTTGTCGGCAGCCGGGTACCCGATTACCGGGGGATATTCCTGCGCGGCCAAGGTTCACAGACGAGTACACATTACGGCACCGTGACACATTCCAGCGCGGCACTTGGCCAGCTTCAGGGAGATGGAATCAGGACGATTTGGGGAACCTTTGTAGGCGGTGATTTGTCTGGACACGATAACCAAGGGGGATCAAGTGGAGCGTTTTGGCCTGCCGGGAATGCAGGTGTACAAGAAGGCGATGACTATAACCAGATACGCTACAGTTTTGATGTGTCGCGTGTTACTCCTGTGGTCGGTGAAGTCCGCCCGGTGAACCGTGCTGTTCGGTATCTTATCAGAGCAAGATAACTTTGAAATACAGGTGGATAATAAAATAAGGCAACGCCAGGGAAGAATTTACTTTGGCGTTACCTTATCTTATATAAATATGTAATTATATAAATACGTATTTATGGTTTTGCGCGAATAAGACAGCGCACATAGATATGATCAGGAGCTGTCTCTGCTCCTCCCGTATAATCGGTAGGGGTTCCCCCACCTGCACCGATACTTCCGCTTACACTTCCATTTCGAAGTGCCCCAGAAACGCCGCTGGCATTGGTCGTTCCGCTTACTGTGCCACTGGCCGTACCGGAAATGCTTCCGCCGCCTGTGCTGCCCCAGATCGAACCTCCTGAAGTCGTTGCGGCTACTGTGGAAGAACCACCTACAGTGAACCCTGCAACACCCCCTCCGGATCTGGATTCATAGACACCGGGAGCAACCAAAGTATTTCTATCGCCAAAAGGACTAGTACCTTTTAGTGCTTCTTCAGTCGTTCGTTGAATAGAAACTCTGCCTCCAGCGATTCCCGAATCATTTCCAGTTTGGCTGATGGAAATCCATGTTCCCCCTGAGCTTTGTACTGCCTGATATGTTTGTCCACCCGCTCCTCCGCTCATGATGGATTGTCCGGCAGCCCACCCGCTGACTCCGAGATTTGCCGCAGAAGAGAAGGATTGCCCCGCCGCCGTGCCGCTCAGGGCCGTGCTGACGAGCTGCCCGCTGAAACTGTGCGTGTGCGTCGGCTGCGTATGGTTGTGGCTCTTGAGAGAGTTGGCCACGGTCTGTCCGACGCTATACCCGGACTGGAGACCGCGCAGAAAACGTCCCCGGTAATCGGGCACTCGGCTGCCGACAACACCGACCAGTTCCGGATACACTGGGAGGAAGGCAAAAAGGGCTTGCCGTGCCTTGATTTCCGGGGAGTATGTCCGTAGGGTGGCGAAGTCCCGCAAGGGGCAATACGGGGCCTCCTCTCCGCAGACAGGCAGGGATGGAAAGGAGGCAAGTTGCCAAGCAAACGGCGGATGTACCATCTGCTCAGGCTGGTGACGAAAGCGGCCCTGTGGGGCGCGTTCTCCCGTCTGGCAAGCTGGCTCATGGGTAAAATCCTGAGCTAGAAGGCAAGCCCGATGGAATGAAGCGACCCCCAACAGTGTTTGCCGCACCGTTGGGGGTCTCCATCGGGTAACTGGATCAACCCATTACCGGAGGGGAGGCCCTTAAAGAACCATCCCATGCCGGGGGCTGAGGTGTTAGCGCACCTTGGCCCTTTCTGTTTTGAACAATAAGGAGTTCGAAGAGGTTTGGCAAGTCACCTGGCCCGGATGAGGTAACGAACTGCACGATTTACCGGGCGGACTTCACCAACAACTGGAGTTGAGCGAGACGCATAAAAATTCATTGCCCCTGATTGCGCCCAACCAGCGTCATTCATCCATTGGCTACGCCCTTCGTTCCCAAAAAGGCTAATGAACCAGACTGTCCCACATCTCCATCGCGGCTTCGGGGCAGATAGGAAAGCTCTCCCCATATTTCTCGTATTCCATCCCCTTGCAGCTCACCTAGCCCCGCGCTCCAATGTCCTACCGCGCCATAGTGATAGCTGGTTTGGCCACCGTATCCCCGGAGGAACACTCCCTGATAATTCGGGACGTTCCACCCGATGAGCCCGGCCAGTTCCGGATACGCTGGTGGCAAGGAAATAACCAGCTAACATATAGAGACAATGCGAAGAAAGAACTCTTTCATCGCATTGTCTCCATATTTTATGCAATTACAATTTTTGGAAAATTCTTTCACGAAATAGTACTTCTCTCGCACAGGCAATTCTCCTGTAAAATCTTTGAATATCCTCAAAATGTCTTCTTTTAAATGTTCTACCGGATATGGAAGTTCAATAGCAGCATAGTAGTTTTTTAAATACTTCCATAACAACGGGTCTCCACGAAGTCCCCATTGCTCTAGTTCGACAAAAATCTCTGATACAAAATGCTTCAAAGTTTCGCTTCCTCCTTCTTCCATTAAGTTCATAATTTTCACCACGACAAACTGTAATTTAGACATTTACTCTATACTTGAAATTTCTTCTTCAAAAAGGTTTCGTTGGGAAGATGATTTGTTTCATATTCACCATGATAAAAGACAGCACAGTTGTTAAAAATGCAAGGGAGATTTTTGGCTTTATCTAAAGTATCTACGGCTATCAGATGGAACGGTATGTTGTTTTTTGTGCAGTATTCTTGCACTTGCTCGATGCAGTTCGGAATGTACGGGCATTGTAAGCCGTAATAGATCGTCAGTTCTTCGCTGCTGTTCTTCATTTCTTTTACGGTTTCAGAGAAATAAGGCTTTTCTCCATTGAAAGACAATGCCAGCAATTCATATTCATCTTTTACGGTATCAACGACTTCAAAGCCATATTTGAGTAAAAACTTCTTGTCTGCTAAAAACGGCTTTTTCTTTTTGGAGCTAAGAACGCAAATACCCGATTTTCCTTTTTCTTTCGCGTCATTAATACAATACTCAATCAAAGATTTTGCATACCCTTTTCCCTTGAAAGAACCCGATACCCAAAGGCAATAAATATACAAATAATTATCTCCATGAACAGGCACCCACGCCGTTTCCAATGGGGCATATTCAATGAACACTTTTCCTTTTTCATCAAGTTTACGGAAAATATGTCCCTCCGCAATCCGTTCCCTCAACCAGTTCTTTTTTGTAGCTACTCCGACTTGATGTTTTTTATCGGAAATTGCACAACACAAATGCTCTTTATCTATATTGTCGATTGTCAAGTTTATAAATTGTTCACTCATATTTTTTCCTTTATTTTATTGTCAAAACCGTCGTAAGGTTATCTGTATAACGGTTATTTTATTTCCATTGGGCTGACTAATTTTCAATATATCAAATATCTTTTTCGCTTTTTCCTTTAGAATGTTTCTTGCTTCCACAGGCTCAATAATTTCTACATACTCGCCAAATGAAAGCAGATAGAGAAATGTGCAGTCATTAAGCTGGTATCTGAAAGTTACTTCCAGTGTACCATCATCTAATTTTTTAATATATTTCTCTTGAAATTCATCATGTACTTTATACGCTATTTTTACATAAATACATATTTATGGCTTGGCACGGATGAGACAGCGGACGTAGATGTGATCCGGAGCTGTCTCTACCTCCCCCATGTAATCCGTGGGGGCTCCACCTCCAGCGCCAATGGTTCCGGTCACAATCCCGTTCCGTAGGTTCCCTGAAACTGTACTGGCATTCGCTATACCGGAGACTGTGCCCCTAGGCAGTGTCGTCACAAGATTTTGCACCATAGAGCGATGCAACGCACCTGGACTGCTGCGAGGAAAGAAGAGCTCCTTTTGGCATAACGCGTGGCAACAGCTCGCCACTGCTTGAGAGACAAAAAAGTATTCCCGATGATATGACGCATCTTGTATAAATATTTGTCGTATTCAATGAGAGAACGATTTCCTCGCTGAATGGGCGGTATTACGGCCTGCACATCGATTTCCTTCAGCTGTTCACGAAATCTATGGGCGCTATGGGCCTTATCCGCAAGAACGAACTGGGCATCTATACCTTGAATGAGTGGGAAAGCCTGACCGATATCAGAACAGGAACTCGCTGTAATAATGATTCTGACCGGCATACCATGCGCATCCACGACCAGATGTATTTTAGTGTTGAGCCCCTTTTGTGCGGCTCATGTCCTGATTACCGTCTTTTGCCCCTGCTGCATGGGCATGTACCTTGCAATAAGTGGAGTCAATCATCAGCCACTCGAAATCCGGCATATCCATCGGATTCGCAAGGACATGTTCCCATGTACCTTTATCACGCCAACGACAAAAACGACGATGAGTATTTTTCCAGCCACCATATTCCGGTGGAAGGTCTCGCCATGGAGCGCCTGTCCGTAAAATCCAAAAGATTGCATTGACAAAAAGGCGATTGTCTTTGGCTCTTCCACCCCAATCGCCACGTCTTCCGGGCAAAAGCGGAGCTAACAAACTCCATGCATGATCCGAAATATCATGACGATGCATTGCAGAATCCATAAGCTCCTCCATAGAGAAGAATACATGAATTCAATATGTTAATCAACTTATGACGACACTGCCCAGTTTTGTGAATGATAATGCCAAGAAAAATCGCTTGAGGTTATTTGTCGTTATGGCTTGGCTCGAATACCAAGCGCAATAAATGTGATCTGGGTTTGTTCGCACTCTCCGGCATAATCTGCCAGGGTTCCAGAGCAACGTTCTCGGCGTAATCCACGAATGTTCTCTACATGTCCGTTTAATCGTAACTCCTATTTTGACAGCCCTTCATCGTTGTTATAAAAACTGTTATAGATTTATAGATAGAGGAATAGCTTCGATGATCGGTTCAAGCGCTGACTGGAAACTGACGACGACTGCCTATGCCCATCAACGGGCGGCGATAGAAAAGCTCTCGCAGCTCAAGGTCGGAGCCCTGTTTATGGATATGGGAACAGGAAAAACTCGTACGGCCCTTGAGCTCATCTGGCTTCGCAGGAAGCGTATTGTAAAATGTGTCTGGTGCTGTCCCGTATCCCTCATGGAGGAAACCAGAAGGGAAATCCTCCGGCACACGTCCTGCATCGATACAGATATTCACATGGTGGGTCCCCGGACACGAGAAGAGAACATACCGCAGGCCATGTGGTATCTTGTCGGCCTGGAAAGCCTCGGGAGGTCTCCCCGTGTGGCCTATGTCCTTGACAGGCTGATCGACGGTGGAACTTTTCTTGTGGTTGACGAGTCAACCTACATCAAAGGCCATCGGGCGAAACGGACACGGCGTCTTATAGGGTTCGGTACCCGGGCACCGTATCGGCTGATTCTTACCGGAACGCCGATCCAGCAGGGAATCGAAGACCTGTATACGCAGATGGAATTCCTTTCTCCATTGATTCTAGGGTATCCCTCAAGGCATGCCTTCCAGAGTGCTCTTGCTGTTTTTCAAGACCGAAAGCAGGCTTTTCCAGTTGAAGGCGTCAGCCTTGATGAAGTCTGCCGCGCCATAGCCCCCTATGTCTATCAGGTCAGCAAGGAAGATTGCCTGAAGTTGCCGCCGAAACTGTATCGTCGTATTTTGTGCAGTTTTTCTGAAGAGCAGACAAGCCTTTACCAGGCAGTAAAGACCCGTTTCCTGGACGAGATCAATCGCTATGGGCTATCCGATCTCAATATGGCGATTTTCCGTTTGTTCAGCGGACTGCACGCCGTTTCCTGTGGCGTTTTGCCATCCGGCTTTCTAGGCGTAAGGCGTCTGAGGAATCGGAGAATAGATACCTTGTTCAATGAACTCAGGCAATTCAGAACCAGCCATGTGATCATCTGGGCCAACTATCTCGAATCAATCGCTGCGCTGAATGAGGCGCTTCCCACGGCGTTTCCGCAGATACCGGTATATACTCTTCACGGCAGGGTTCCGGCGACGGAGCGAGCGGCGAAGATTGATCTCTGGAAAAAAAGAGGCGGCGTACTTGTGGCGACGCAGGGGACCGGAGGGTACGGGCTGACGCTGACGGAATCGCATCAAGTCTTTTTCTATTCCGAAAATTGGCGATATGCGCTCAGACTTCAGGCTGAAGACAGATGCTACCGAATAGGCCAGAAGGACAGCGTATGCTACGTGACCCTTCAGGGTGAAAGCCGGTTTGACGAACGCATTCGTTCGGCGCTTGCCCGAAAAGCCGATGCACTTGAGGAACTCAAGAGGGAAGTCAGGAGGCTGAACGGGAACCGGAACGCCATAAGGAAACTGATGGAGCATGCGGTATGAAGCGTTGGCTCGGCATGGATGTGTTCACTGCGGCACGCTCTCGGCTGGAGGAAGTCTTTGACGCTTTCGAGCGAGTATTTGTTTCTTTTTCTGGCGGAAAGGATTCCGGGGTCGTCGTCCAGCTCGCACTGGACATTGCCCGTGAAAAAGGCCGTCTTCCGCTTGACGTGCTGCACATTGATCTGGAGGCGTGGTACGCACATACCGATGCCTTCGTCACCCGCATCATGACCAGACCCGATGTCCGTCCGCACTGGATATGCCTGCCTATTCATCTGAGGAATTCCGTATCACAAATTCAACCGCACTGGCTATGCTGGGACCCCGATGCAAGGGATTTGTGGGTTCGCAAACTTCCCACTCATCCCGGTGTCATCGCAGACGAAACATACTTTTCATGGTTCAGGCGGGGAATGGAATTCGAAGAGTTCGTCCCCCTATTTGCAGAGCATTTCGCGGAGGGGCGTTCCTGTGCCTCAGTAGTGGCCATCCGGTGCGACGAATCCCTGAATCGCTTTCGGACCATTGCCTCTACGACCAAACGCCGGTGGAACGGAAGAAGCTGGAGCACTGCAACTCCTTCCGGGGTCGTCAATGTTTATCCGATTTATGACTGGAAAACAGAAGACGTATGGACGGCCACAGGCCGGCAGGGATGGGACTACAACAAGATTTACGATCTTATGCACCTGGTCGGCGTGGGCATCCACCAAATGCGCCTCTGCCAGCCGTACGGTGACGATCAGCGCAAAGGGCTCTGGCTGTTCAAAATGCTGGAACCGGAAACATGGTCCAGAGTAGTCGGGCGTGTGCAGGGGGCCAATTTCGGCAATCGTTATGTGGAACTTTCCGGAAACGTGCTCGGCAACATCCGTATCCGCCTTCCGGAGGGGCACACATGGAGAAGTTATGCCGAGTTTCTGCTCGACACCATGCCTCCACCCACGGCGGAGCACTACAGAGAGAAAATCAACACCTTTTTGAAATGGTGGGCGAAGCACGGTTTCGAAGAAATTCCGCAGGAGGCCGATCCGAAACTGGAGTCCCGCCGCAAAGCCCCAAGTTGGCGGCGTATCTGCAAGACATTGCTGAAAAATGATTACTGGTGCAAAGGGTTGAGTTTTGGCCAGACGAAGCGCGATATGGAGCGGCAGGCGCAGACCATTATGAAATACATGGAGCTATGATGGAATTGCTGGAATTCAAGCATGAAAATGATCCGGCAAGGAACCGGGAACTCTTCGGGCTGCTGGGAGAATACGCGACAAATTCTGTTATTTGGGAAAAGTTGGGAGGGACCATCAGTTCCGAGCCGGGACGCCTCTGGTTCATCGCAACGGATGGGGAAACAAGGCATGTTGTGGCGTTCGGATCAATGCGCTTCGGACGGACACGGACCCGCATCCTCCATTTATACGCGCTTGAGGAGGGAGCAGACATTCCCGTGCTGGAACATTGCCTTGAGTGTGCCCGGAAAAGCGGTACGGCACATCTGACAACCACGGATTATTGGACGAGAAAGGAACTGTATCTGCGATATGGTTTCGCCCCTGCCCGAAAAATCGGACGCTTCGTGCGCTTTGAGAAGGACCTTACGTGTGAACGTTGATGAACTGTTGACCGAACTGGAGTGTGCCCTTAAGGCAGAAGAAAGCGATCTGGATAGACGCGTTGACGTATACAATCGTATCGTTTCTCTGGCTGCGTCTTATCTTCATATTCCACATCCGGTGGTATGTCCGCAGCTCGTTCCGGTGGATGACGTCCGGGGAAATGACTACAATCCCAATAAAGTGGCACCTCCCGAAATGCGGCTGCTCAAGTTGTCAATCCACAAGGACGGTTTCACGATGCCCGTTGTGGTGGCCCGCGACGGCAAGGGGCATGTCGTGGTGGATGGTTTTCATCGGCGGCAGGTAGCGAAGACGGATGTACAGATACGGGAAAGCCTTGGCGGATATTTACCCGTGGTCAGGCTCGACAAGAGTATTGAGGATCGTATCACTTCCACTGTGAGGCACAATATGGCGCGGGGTACGCATCAAGTAGAGCTGACGGCGAGGCTCGTGACGCTACTCCGTAATCACAGTTGGACAAACGAAAGGATAGGCACAGAACTCGGTATGGAACCAGATGAAGTACTGCGGCTGAAGCAGATGCAAGGCCTTGCCGAAGCCTTTGCCGACCGGGAATTCTCGCGGGCATGGGATATGTGTTTTCAGGATACGGCAAAAGAGCAGGAATGAACTGTACGGTTCAGCCGTGTGCCGATAAAGGCCGCTGTGGGATTGCCGTTGCCGAGCGCTCAACTGATTGAAGGACGAATTTCTGGGTTAGAAAACAGCCTGCTGGACAGCCATTAACACTCTTCACGGCTGTTTTCAACTTTAACAGTAGAAAAAAACACGCAATGCAAACGTACATTCTGTTTTTTCCCCGTATCGGGCGAAACCGCAAACTCAAGAAAGTCCTTGAGGGGTATTGGAAAGGAGAACTTTCCGAAGGACAGCTCCGCAACACAGTGGATGAGCTGAAAAACGGCATTGGAAGATTCAGCATGGCACAGGGCTTTCCTTCGTCACTGTGGGCGACTTTTCTTTCTGCGATTTTCTTGATCTGACTATTGCTATTGCACTGGGAACCGTTACGTATATTTTTCGGAATGTGGGCTCCGCTTTCGACACCTACTTCGTCATGACGAGAGGCGATGGCAGCCGCAACATCCCGGTCATGGAAATGACGAAGTGGTTTAACACCAAGTACCATTACATCGTCCTCGAACTCTCCTCAGTACTAAGGAAGGATTCATAGGAAGTTTAGGTCACATATTAATTTATAAATACATATTTACAGAAATATGTATTTATAAATTTCTCGCATGAAAAACGGAAAACAATCCTTGGCCATACCAGTTTTGGAAGTCTTGCCATAGGAGGCGTACCTGTGTACTTTTCGAGTCGGGACTTCCCTACTCAGTCACCAGCGGGGATTGTAAGGAGGTTCCATGCCACCATGTACGGATTCATCCGTATGCTGGCAAAGGCCGCTGTTTGGGCTGCCCTTGTCCGGCTGTTTAATTGGCTGATGGACGAGTTCCTGAGCTAGAAACAGCCCACTGGACAAAGCAACGCCCCTAACAGTGGACAAGACTGTTAGGGGCTGTCTGGTGGGAATATGAGTTCCTGCTAGGGGAGTCCCGAAAAAGACCCCGCACAATGGGACGGTAGGTGTTACCAGCACTTGCCTTCCCTCTTGTGTTTTAAGATAAGGCGATTCAGAACGTTTGGCAAGTCACCTGGCCCGGATGAGGTAGCGAACTGCCCGGTTCACCGGGCGGACTTCACCAGCAACCGGAGTAACGCGAGAAGCATAAAAATCTATCCCCCCCAATAGGTGTTTCCTGTTCCCCCATATTTCCAGTCGTACCCCTGTCCTCCTGTGACTCCAAAGCTCCCTGATGCTCCTCCTATTCCGTGCTGCCCCCCTGTCGAAAATGAGGCGGAAATTTCACGTATCCCATCGCCCTGAAGTTCACCGAGTCCGGCGCTCCAGTGGCCAACAGCGCCATAGTGATAGCTGGTTTGGCCACCGTATCCCCGGAGGAACACTCCCTGATAATTCGGGACGTTCCACCCGATGAGCGCGACCAGTTCCGGATAGACTGGTAGGAAGACAAAAAGGGATTGCTGTGCCTTGAGTTACACGAGGCCTGACCATAGCATATAGATGGCTACAAAATTTAGGTCCATCATCTCCACACCCGAGAGGATCGCTAAAAATGGCACTATCACCAACTTACCATGGCTTGTGTGCAAGTTGCGCCCCTTCCTAGCTGGACAGTAGGAAAAATGTTGCTGAACAGATGGCTCTCTTTTTTCTTTCTGCAGAAAAAGTTGGTAGAAAACAGCGCCGATTGCCTCGTAACGAAGTAATATTATGAAATTTTTAAAAGAAAAGTCCCCGGAAATGGGGGCTTTGTGCCGCAGGGCTTTAATATCCTTTATTAGAAAAAACACTCACACACGTGGAGGCAGTTAAAAGATCTCTTGTAAAGTCCCCCCAGCATATCAAAGAGGTTTTATAGAACCAAATCTCCACAGTTGCTACCGAACGACTGCGGCGGTCGAGCAATATAGAAGAGCAAAGAGAACACAATGGCTCTCATCGGGTATTCCATTAGAGGGGTAGTTCTTTCGTCCCGCCCTCTTTTAGCTGTTTATCATTATGTACGGAATCCCAAATATTTTGAGATGGTCTGGGAGATTGTGGCTTGCCCTCACTCCAGCCCAGCCAGCCGCTATCAAACAGGGCTGTATCGGGCCATCCCATCAGATAAGAGAAGAACCAGCCAGTGGAAGCGCGGGGGCCGGTGCCACAGGAAAAGGCCACCTTGTGGCTGGGCAGCACATCTAGATCTGACCACATTTTAGCCACTTCGGTGTAGCTACGGTAACTGCCGTCCTCATCAATATAGAAAGTCAGGTTTGAGGTGTTCTTGCCAAAGCCAGCCCTGCCCCAGTAAGTACCCAAAGCCTCGCCTCTGTCTGGGATGTAGGCGTGCAACACCACCTGACCGGTGTACTCCGGCCAATGACGGATGGAGACCACTCGTGCATCAGGCTCTTTCAGCATGGCCGCAGCCTGATCCACGCTGACACTGTACTGGGGATTGCCCCATGAACCTTTCAGGCCGAAATCTTTCACAGGCGTGGGCGTATTGATCCTTGTCTCCACAGGTAACCCTTTGAACACCCATCGTTCAAAATTGCCGTTCAACAGACGGACATCTTTAACTCCCGCCGTTTTCAATGCCCAAAAGGTAAAACTGGCACCAATGGTGGCTCCGTGTCCATAAAGGATAACTGTGGTATCGATATCTATGCCCTTTTCGGCCAAGCGCGGAAAAAGCATATCGGGTGCGGCCAGATCCCAATAACGATCTTTATCTTCAATGGTATCGGAATCCATATGGAAAGCACCGGGGATATGCCCTGCTTTATAGGCTAGATCCGAAGGCTTAATAGTCCCTACACCGCCAGCCAGTTCCCGTCTCTTTTCAGCATAGCTGATGCCGAAACTTATATCATATATAGCGTATTTTTTATTCTCAAAAGTCAGAGCTTTTCCTGTGGTGATCAGCTCATACACCCATTCAGGGCTGACCAAAGCCTGCCAGTTTTTAGCTGAGGACATGGGCAAAAGAGGATTATCCGCCCATACGTTCAGAGTGAAGTCGGTCTGTCCCACATTTTGGTAGCCCATCACACGCAACAGATAATACATGGCGGCACCACGAGTATCAAAATTGGAATAAGTCAAAAACTGTTTTTCCGGCGTGATACCTTTTCTGTACATGGCTAGACGGATATCTTGCTCCTGTTTAAAGAAGCCGTCAGCCGTATAGGCCCACATGGGGTTGTAGCTGAGAGCAGTACGGATATGTCCGCCTCTTTTTTCGTCGTTCAAGGGCCACCCGTTATACTCTTCATCAGAACGAGGGTCGATGAGCATCAGATCGTAATCGCCAAAAATTTCCATCAGCTGGGAAAGGCTCACTGCGATATTACCCGAAACGTCGTCTGTGATTTTTCCCATTTTAGACTTTGCGGGAGTATCAACTACCTTACCCCCTGCTCTTTTGTAAGCAGGAAAACCGCCTTCCAGCACACTTACATTTCTAACTCCGACGGACTCCAACAGCCAGAACACCATAAAAGCGCCGCCATCTTGCGGGCCGTTATCATAAACCAAGATTTTGCCGTCATCAGTCACTCCCAAAGCGGCCAGCAAGGCTTTACGTTCACTCGTCGGTAGAAGTTTACTACCGTCCTTAGTATAAAAATTTTTCCAATCAACCCTAATGGATGAAGGGATATATTCTTTGCTATTCGTGCCTTGACGTGCATCCAACACCAACCCTACATTCCCAGGCAGAGCTGAAGGCTGGGCCATCAGCTCTGGTTGCCATTCGGCAGTGAACGAAGCCGAAAAAACAAAGGAAGGGAGGCTAAACGATAAGAATAGAACCAAGCATAGTACGTTGCAAATTTTGAGCATAGAGCATCTCCTTTAGGCAGTTTTAATCAAAGAAGATAACATATCTTCCTTTATGCCATTAATATGGAATCGAACAAAAAGCCTTTCGTTAAATTAACAAAATGTGATGTTCTTGATACTAAGAGAGGCTTTCATCAAAATTATGCAACCCAGTACTATTGATATTATTTATTACGCACTGTTGCAGCAGTTCTCCTCTTACCTCGCAATAAGTCGCTTTCGCCTATAATTGTTATTCTATAAACCAATACTCCATTATGAATAACAGACAGGAAAAACATGAATCCATGCTGACCCCGAACGTCTTACTGTAATACTACACAGCATCTTATTGGTTATTTTTTCACAAATAACCGTATTTTCTGAAGAGGTCAATACCATCTATAACTTAGGATGATAGACGTTCGAAACGAATTGCCAAACGGCGAACGCTACCTAAACAAATAGAAAAGTGTTCCTCCTCACGGTCGGGGGTATCTTTTCTTTTTCCGGTGACTCACATTCCGATCATCTTCATGATAAGAGCGCCGTGGCTGGCTGCCGCAGCAGCCACGCCAGCAAGGGCGGACAGCCCCCGGCGCGTTTGTTCTCTGCGGCTTCAAGGGCGGTAATCCGCTTGCCGTGATCCTTGAGCTGGGTGGGTGTAACCCTCCCTTAAAATAGTGCAGACCAAAACTGGAGACTTCTGGTAAACCCTCCCCAGGAGGGAGCCATGAAGAAGTCACGGTTTTCTGAACACCAAATCATCACAATCCTGAAGTCTGTCGAAGCGGGCAGGACTGCCAAGGACGTATGTCGTGAGCACGGTATCAGCAGTGCCACGTTCTACGCCTGGAAGAGCAAGTTCGGCGGCATGGAAGCTTCGGACATCAAGCGTATGCGCGACCTTGAGCATGAAAATGCCCGTCTCAAACAAATGTATGCGGACTTAAGCCTAGAAAATCGGGCCTTGAAGGATGTGATCGAAAAAAAGCTCTGAAGCCAGCCGAGAAGCGTGACGTCGTGCTGTTCGTTCACGAAGAGCATGGACTTTCCGTCAGCAAGGCGTGCACGGCATTGCGCATAAGTCGAAGCGTGTTTCTTTACAAACCAACGCCGCGTGACGACAGTCTTGTGATAACGACGCTTCTTGAGCTGGCCGAACGCTACCCGCGATACGGATTTGCCAAATATTTTGCTGTGCTACGTCGCGGGGGATATACATGGAACCATAAGCGCGTCTACCGAGTTTATCGGCAGTTCCAGTTGAACATGCGCCGCAAAGGAAAACGACGCCTGCCCAGCCGGGCTCCCGTCCGTCTGTAGGCGCAAACCGTCGTCAACGGTTGCTGGTCTGTGGACTTTATGAGCGATGCGCTGATGCACGGTCAGCGTTTTCGCACGTTCAACGTGCTTGACGATTTCAGCCGTGAAGTATTGGCCGTGGAAGTGGACACCAACTTACCTGCAGCCCGTATCATTCGTGTGCTTGACCGCATAGCCGCCTGGAGAGGCTATCCTACAAAAATGCGTATGGACAATGGCCCGGAATTTGTCTCGGGACAATTTGCCGGATGGGCTTTACAACACGGGATTGACCTTGAGTTCACTCAACCCGGCAAGCCCACGCAAAACTCATATGTGGAGCGGTTCAACCGCACCTTCCACGAGGAGGTACTGAACTTCTATGTTTTTAGCAGGCTGAGTGAGGTTCGCACCATCGTTGACGCATGGGTACAAGAATACAACGAACAAAGGCCACACGAATCATTGGGCAATCTCACGCCAGAAGAGTTTGCCCTCAACATGCTGGGGGCTCCAGTTTAGCTTTGTACTAACTGCGGGGGCTTTACACATGGACCACAGCTTTCCATCTGCGTCAACAGCAGGGATGCAAGTCGTTTTTCCATCTGTGGCCAAAAAACTCATCTTCGGGGAGCCAGTCCTTTCCTGTCCAGATAAGGAGTCGGCACGTCTTGTTTCATCCAGGAGAGCTGCCCGGTCACACGTTCTGCCGTTTTTTCATGTTCGAGAAGCAGCTCTTTGGCCCGTTCCTGTTGTTTTCTGGCGCATTCGCCTTGGAAGGCTGCTTTATCCTGTTGGCTTATAAAAGCCCCTTGCGTTTTCCAACGCACCTCTTCTCCCGTCCGATTATTCTTCACGTACCCCGCTGGCCGCCCATCCATATAAGCGACATAGAACCCTGAAGAGGCTCCCGCCCTATCGCCTTCCGTCCTGATTCGATGTGCCGCGCCGTCCATCAACGGATGCTCTCCTTCGACGATGCACCCGACAGAACGCAGGGCTTCCGCAAACTCCTCACGGGGAGTCATCGCGGGAAGCTGTTCGTTCTTCACATTTTCCGGAAGCCATCTTTTCAACTGTTCCATGTCTGCCTGTGGCCCGGCATACCAGCTTTGAGCGATGCTGTCCCATTTTGCCCCTGCCGTCCACGCCGGTACGAGCCTTCAAGATGGGATCGAGGAAGTAGGGCATCTGCTTTCCATAGATGGCGGGCGTACCAGCCAGAAAGATGAGCATGTCCCCACCCTCGATCATGTTGTCGCCATCCATCTTTGCTTTTGGCATCCGCATGACCTCATCTTCCGTCATGAGTTGCCTCCGGACTTCTTGGTATGTTGTGCTAACCTGTTTCTGGAATACCCCTATTCGAGAACCACTTGTCGTAACTTGCGGTTTTACAACTGTCGTTACCCCCGTCATTTCAGACAGATATTTTATGCTTTTAGGATTGTTGGGTGCAAAACCAATCTGAATATGCGTATTCGCAGTAATCGTCTGATTTTCACCATATGCCTTGATAAGCTGTTGCATATCTTGAGCAATAATATAGAAATAAATGCCAAATCCAGCTAAATAAGCTAATGATTCTTCAACACTTTCCAATCTTCCCCATGCTGGAAATTCATCAAGAAGCATAAGGAGCTTATGTTTATGATTACATACAGCTCGAACATCTCCAGATTTCTGTTTTTCAAATGTCATCTTATTTGCCAAAAGCCGACAACACATATTCATAAAAACTCGAACAAGAGGAGACAATCGAACTTGATCAGAAGGTTGTACAATTATATATAAAGCAACAGGATTTTCGGAATCCATTAAATCTGAAATATGAAATTCAGAGCACGATGTATTTTTTGCAACTACACTGTCTCTATACAGACTAAGAATATTCTTGGTTGTCGTCATAATAGATCCACGTTCTTTTTCCTTAACAGCCATTATATCATTAGCTATTTTGATAACCAATGGATGCGTAATCCAATTACCTTTTTCATCTTTCATGTGTTTGTATTTTTTTAATTCCTCCCAATAGCTATCATCTTGTACTTTCCCTTGTAAAATTATATCAATTTCATCTAATGAAGCTATTTCTCCTGTTTTTTCTCTTTTATAAAGAGCATGAATAATAATCCCCACAAGTAAAGAACGGGCAAGTTTATTAAAGTGAGCTGAACTTCCTGTATCTTCCAACCCTTTGCCTGTAGGATCGACTAGAGTACCTGCCAGATTTTGAACATCGCCCGTTTCAAATTCTGTCCCCAGGCGGACTTCATCCAAAGGATTCCACTTAATGGAGCCGTATGGTGATGCAGGATCAAAACGCAATGTTCTCTGTTTGGCGTACTTCTGCCGCCATCCGGCAGTGAGTGCCCAAAGTTCCCCTTTAATATCCGTGACGACACAACTCTCCATCCACGTCAGCAAAGTGGGTAAAACAAGGCAAACCCCTTTTCCTGAGCGCGTGGGAGCAAGGGCCAAAATATGAAGGTTTCCCTTAAAACGAAGATAATGACACGTTCCTGTTTCCGGATCTTTCCAACCTCCGATGAACACACCTTCATCTTTAAGAAATCCAGCTTCTTCAATGTCTTTTCTGCCCGCCCAACGTGCTGAACCGTGTATCGTTTCCACAGCTCGACTTGTGTTTGTAGCAACTGTCTGTTTAATAATGAGAAAAATCAGCATGACCGCCGTTATCCCCGTGCCCGCCGAACCTCCGGCCAAAAAAAGATCGGGGAAAGCATCATACCCGCCTTGCCGCCACCAGACGAGAATATCCCACGGCGGATAGACTCCATGCAGATTAGGGCCGAGGGAAGGATGATAGGCTACTCTCCATGCGACAAACTGTGTGGCTGCCCATAACCCCATGAAAAAAGCCGTAAAGACATAACAGGCCGCGCCAAGGCGGGAAGTGCGCTTTGCATTTTGGGTCATCGTCCATACCCCTCATCCTGTGATTGTTCCTGAGTACGTTTCTGTTCCGGGTGTTGTGTGATGCCGCCCTTCATCCGTGCGCATAGAGGATCGGGGGCATGGATCGTCACGTCCTTATAATGACGTTCGGCAAAATCCATGATGCACCTGAGTTCCGCATCCGTTGCTTGCCGCGAGACAAACAGACGTCCGTTGTCGTCCATATCCCGCGCAAAGTTTGGATAGGAGGAAGCATTCTTGCTCTCCTGAACCTTTTAAGCCTCTTTCTGTTTTTGATTAATGTAATCTGAAGGGAGATCGTCTTGTGGAAGATTATTCAAAGATATTCCAATCCCATATCATCCGTTTCTATCATGAATGGGGGTATTCTCGACAGCAATTTGCTGAGATTATAGGGATTTCATATGGAAGAACCTACAGTCTCCTCAGTGAAGGCGGGGATATAGGTCTGACGCTTAATACAATGCAAGCCATTTCGGACTCTCTCGGACTGCCCCTTCCCTTGTTGCTTAAACCCCTCGAATCCGAAGAGTGGCAATCCATTCTCGCTCTTTGGAAATGGAATCCCCTTACCACAGCCATATTCCTGACGGCTATACGCTGGTGCGAAACGTGGTTCTTCCCGAACACAAGGCCGTCATCGTCAATGAATGGGGAAAAATGACCGCAAAAGAACTCAAAAAACTCAAAAAACAGAAGAACTCCCCCGAACCCAAAGAAGAAAACGATACGCCAAACGAATAATTTCAAAAAGGAAAATAGGATGGAAATAGAACAGGCCACCACTCAGGAAGTCTTCGAGCCCACCATTGAAGACATGATCCAAACCGAAAACGGTATTCCCACGACCACCTCCCTCGTCATCGCTCAGACGTTCGAGAAGGAGCATAAGGATGTATTGAGGGCTATATACAACATGGAATGCTCTCCAGAGTTCAACGAGCGCAATTTTGCGCCCGTTGGGTACAAGGACGCTAAAGGAGAAATACGCCCCGCCTACCGTCTCACCCGCGACGGCTTCGCCTTCCTTGCGATAGGCTTCACCGGCAAAAAGGCGGCGGCATGGAAGGAACGTTTCCTTGAAGCCTTCAATACGATGGAAGCGGCCCTGCTCAGACAACAGCGCCAGAGAGAAGCCGCACGTCTCAGACAACGCCAGCGGCAAGAGACGGCCCCCAAAGAACCGGAACAGCCCGCCCCCCGGACATGGGAGAAGCCCGAGTTCTTCCGCTCCGCACGAAAGCTCACCAAGGCCCAGACGGAATCCCTCCTCGGTGTCCTCAATATGGAATGCCTCCTCCAGAATCGCCAACCTGAAGACGCGCTCAAAGAGCTGCTCACGTTCTTCCACCTCTCCAGCCTGGAAGACATGCGCCAGTCCGACTACCGCCATGCCGTTTTTTCCGTGATGAAAAGAATGCTCCTGACCTCCGGCAAAACCTCGGAAAACACGCAGGTATCCCCCCAATATGCCGCCGCCATAGACGGCCTCCTCAATTTCTGGAACCACTCCTCAGACTTTACCAAAAGCGATATTCAAAACTACGTCCAGAACAAATGCGGCCTTTCTCTTCAGGAAGGTATCTCTTCCGATTCTGACGGCCTGAAAGTTCTCTTCACCCTGTGGGGCGGCATCTCCCATTACGACCTACGGCTGAACTGACTCCAACGGAAAAGCCCGGTATCACAGTTTGATGCCGGGCTTTTCCGTAGTGACACGGGCCGATGCCCGAAGTATTGCGAAGAATCCTCAGTCCAGTATCCACTTCACCGTATCCTTTGTGGCCACAAGCCCGTACTCGCCGCTCTCTGACTCGAAAAGCCACCAATCCCGGCTGATCCGTTTCGCCCTGCCGATGCCCGCGGTTTCAGTAGTCCGAGGAACCGCGACGGACACGGTGGACGGATCGGCCCGAATACCTACCCACAGCTTTTCAAGGTTCCTGTACCGCATCAGGTCCCCAAGCCAGACAGACTTTTGATATGCTGACATTGTTCAATCTTTTTTCTTGTCTGAATTTTGCTAGTAACTCTTTACCAGCAACGATACCGTAAGAGAGGATGCTATGTACAGAGATGGTACACTTGAGGAACTAATAAAAGATCTTGAAGAAGAGCGTGCATCTAAAAGACTTCGTGAACTTGATCCAGAATTACTACTCAAGCCTGATATTTGGATTGTTACACCAGAAGAAGGAGCTTGTGAGAAATGCAAATCTTTTGCTAAAAAACTTTTTTTTGAAAAACCACAACGTCCTCATCCAAACTGCAAATGTAAAATACAACGAATCTTACCCGAAAAAACAGCTCAAAAGGCATTGATAAAAAATACACCTATTGTTACAGATCTCTTGAGGGGAGATACTTCGCCTCTCTTTTTGTTTTTTTCAGCAACTTCAGTTATTAATGTACATATAAAGAATTTAAATCCAGTACGTTGTGCAGATGTAAATATTGACAGTTATAATGAATTGGGTAAAGAATCAAAAAGTTCTTATTTGCTTCCTCTTAGTTCCGTTGTTTTTACGTTTTCATATTTTCGTGAAGCCCTTGTGGATTGGAAACTTGTACTTGTAACAAATTTTGATGATGCACAACTATTATGCACAGTAAAAAATATAGAATAGTACAGTTGTTTATATTCTTAATATCTATACTTATTTTTTTTGTACATGCACAGGCAAAAGAAGTCATTCTTGACTGTGTTGATGTTGAAGAAATTCAATGTATTGCATTAGAATTAAAACAAATAAACAAATGTAGTTTGTTGTTTAGTGCTGATGCAAGATCAAAATTCGATTTAAAAGATGTACCTTCTGAAGAAATAATCACTATTTTTGTATCAGAAATGGCTGTTTCATCGATGACATCCAGTGTTTTCTTTACTGGTTCTCGTGTCGAAATGGATGTGCCTAAAGCGAGAATACTTCATACACAAATATGCAAAAATATTCCAATGAGGGCATATTATTTTGATCAAAAGACACACAGAAGAGTGTCCACGTCATTTTAAAAAACACTCCACGACGGCAATATGCAGAAAGGAAACACCCACAGCCAACCAATAAGGTCGCGAGTAGCCCCGTAGAGCGTATTTTCTGCCCGCTAGTACGAAGCACACTGATTGCTGCGCTTGAAGAAGAAATTTTGAAGTAGTGATAAAGCCCCGGAAAGCCCCTTTTCCGGGGCTTTCTTTTTTTGTATAAAAAGAAAACCTCCCGCTAGGCGGGAGGTTCCGAAAAGCTTACA
>OKSH01000725.1_pt1 | contig 33506 bp, 28 predicted proteins | sample 1601231 | NCBI WGS metagenome assembly OKSH01 (sample SAMEA3541596, study PRJEB24748) | human gut metagenome | biome: human gut; feature: human-associated habitat; material: faeces | place: China | collected 2012
TGTCGATTTTCCGGCACCGTTTTCACCCATAAGTCCCATAATGGTCCCAGGTTTGACATTCAGGTTTATATGTTTCAGAACTTTGTTTCTACCGAACGACTTACTCATGCCATTGATCGATAAGATGTATTTATTCTTATCTACTGTCATAACTCTGCTTCCTTTTCTTGATGAAAGAAGGGTATCATCTCTGACACCCCTCTGCGTTTCATTCATTTACCATTTAACCAGTCTCTTATTTTGAGAGAAGTGATGTGTATGCTGATGCATTGTCTGTCTTAACCATGTTAATTGCAAATGCATCATATTCGTTTGGATTTCCGAGACGGTTTGTAATGTTTGACTCTGTCTGTCCATCTCCACCGATGTAATCAACCTTCAGGTTAAGGAGATCATCATAGTTCTCAAGAAGTGGCTGGTATGTTGAGCTCAGGAAGTTGTCTGATGCATTGTAAATATCAAGCCATACTTTCTTAGATGGACTCTTGCTTGAATCAAGCTGTTTTGACACTTTGTCATAAATCTTTGTTGAATCTGTAAAGTCTTTGTAATTGTCAGCTGTTACTGCAACATTTAATGCGTAGTAAGATTTCTCTTCTTCGCTGTATCTGTAATCTTCACCTTCCGTCAGGCAGTTACCTGCATCATCTGCTGTACCAATACCTGTATCCACGTCTGCTCCGTCAAGTGCGTTACGGAGTACTCTTAATGTCAGATAAGCCTGAACATCTGCATGCTGAGAGATTGTTCCGCCATATCCTTCAGCGATTGCTGCAACAGCGTCACTGTTTGCATCATATCCGAATGTAGGAACTTTGTTATCTTTTGCCCATGCATTAAACATTGACATTCCCATACCATCATTGTTAGAAACAACAATATCGATCTGATCTCCGAAAGAGGCTTCCCATGTTCCGATTGCGTTACCTGCTGTAGCCGCATCCCATGTTGCCCCTGCTGAGTTCTTCATTTCCTGAGAAGCAAGCTCACGGACTGTATATTCTTTTCCGTTTACATCAATCTTAGCATCCTGGACAACTTTTGCTTTTCCGTCTACGTTTGTTCCTGCCGGCTTGGAAGCAACTTCGTCACCCTCCTTAACTCCTGTTCCAAGTGCCGCACGAACACCACGTGTACGTGCGATAGAATCATTATGTCCGATATCACCGATTGCAAGTACGTATCCGATAACTCCATCACCATTTCTGTCAATCTTATCAGCATTTGCTTTGATATAATCAACAACCATCTCTCCCTGAAGTTCTGCTCCCTGATTAGCATCAAATCCTACATAATAAGTATCTTTGTTGAAATTCAACGCTTCTTTGTCCAATTCCCCTGTTGAACTATTAGAAGGTTGACGGTTAAACCAGCAAAGCGGTTTGTCCTTATTGGCTACAGAACTGCTGTCTGAAGATCCTGATGATTTTGAATCACCTGACGAAGATCCTCCGCAGCCTGCCAGTGATAATGCAAGTGTTGCTGCCATCATGAGTGCAAATACTTTTTTCTTTTTCATTTTCTTTCCTCCTGTTTTGTGCGTTTTGTTTTTAATCGCGTCTAACTCATTGACTAATCTCATTATAATTACAACACTATTTTTTTGACATAGAATATTTTTGGATTAATTATCAATATTTTTATATTGATCCGTATTTTTTCATACACTTTATCCAATCATGCGAAATCTATCTCTACTATATAAAATGTAAAGCAAAAAAAACTGCGATAATAACCTTCTCGCTATTATCACAGTTTCTCTTATATGTTCTTATTACAGATAAAATAATGATTAAACTGTTGCTTTCTTATCATCTGTTTTTTCAAGAAGTTTCTTTACACCCTGGATTGTAACCAACACACCAAGGATCAGAAGCAATACGGCAAAAATCAGCTGTAATGTATTTCCAAGATCCAGCCCTGTTGTCAGGAATGCTTTTGTCAGTTTCACGATCGTCATACCAAGTGCTGTAAATGTAACAGCCAGCAGAATAACAGGAATAATTTCTTACCTAATTTTCCAATATATTCTTCGATGATATATCCGATTGTACGTCCTTTATTCTTTACGGATGCATACATAGATGCAAACTGGTGACCGAATACGACGTTCGTATCGGCCGGTACATAGTCAACCTTACTTTTTTAGCTTACTTAATGTTTTACACTTTTTTGCATTATATGATTCCGGTTATCTCTTCTACAGATTTCACAAAATAATCTGCTCCATCCAGTTCTCCCTTCTCACCATAGCCATACAGGCATCCGATAAACGGACTTTTACAGGATCTGGCACATTCCAAATCCTGTCTTCTGTCTCCAATCACCAGATAAGGTCCCGGATAGTCCCGGATAACTTCCTGCACGATCTCCGTCTTAGGGCAGAAACCATACGATTCACAGTCATAAAACTGTTCAAACCATCTTTCCATTCGGAATTCTTCCCAATGTGCTTTGCGGTATGCCACTTTACAGTTGCTTAAGATCACAAGATGATATCCTCTGTTCTTCAAAGCTGTAAGCATCTCTTCCGCTCCCGGATACCACACTGCCCGGTGCTTCCTGATCTGCCTGACCATGGAATCTCCCACGATCGCACTCGCCTGATCTTTGTATCTCTGATCTAATTCCGGCAGAAATGTATCCCACATTTCTTTACTGTTTAAGCCCAGCCATCCTGCGATCTGTGCCGTCTCTATCTTCTGTTCTTCTACGACATTCTGCTCCACTAACCACTGATAAGCTTCCCTGAACGCCGGTTCATAGATTCCAAGAGTATTATGTATCGTTCCATCATAATCAAAAATGATTGTTTTTACCATCGGCTGCACCTGATTAAAGCTGCTTCATCAGATTCACCATCTCAATTGCGGACAATGCACAGTCATATCCTTTATTTCCTGCTTTACTTCCTGCACGTGCGATAGCCTGTTCGATATTCTCTGTTGTGATCACTCCGAATAATACCGGAATTCCTGTTGCAAGTTCAACCTGCGCGATTCCTTTGGCCGATTCATTACACACCAGATCATAATGGGAAGTATCCCCGCGGATAACTGCTCCCACGCAGATGACTGCATCATACTTTCCGGACTGTGCCATCTTCTGTGCAGTCAGCGGAATCTCAAATGCTCCCGGTACCCATGCAGCCGTAATGTTCTCTTCTTCTACCCCATGTCTTACCAGCCCGTCGACGGCTCCGCCCAATAACTTATTCACAATGATCTCATTGAATCTGGCCGCCACGATTCCGACTTTCATTCCCTCAGGTGCTACTACTTTTCCTTCTACTAAATTGATCTGTCTCATGATTTCTTCCTCCTGTTATTCATTAAATCTTTTTATAATTCTATTTCTTTGAAAATGTGTCCCATCTTTTCCTGTTTTGTCTTCATATATTTCAGATCATACTTCTGCGGTGGGATCTCCAGCGGTACTCTTTCATTGATCTTCAGTCCAAACCCACCAAGTCCATAGACTTTGTCCGGATTATTGGTCAGAAGTCTCAATGACTTCACTCCGAGATCCGATAATATCTGCGCTCCGATCCAGTACTCTCTGAGATCCGGTGCAAATCCCAACTTTACATTGGCCTCTACCGTATCATATCCCTGCTCCTGCAGTGCATATGCCTTGATCTTATTGAGCAGCCCGATTCCTCTGCCTTCCTGCCTCATGTAAAGAATGATCCCTCTGCCTTCTGCTTCTACCTGACGCATCGCTGTCTGAAGCTGCAGACCGCAGTCACATCTAAGCGAGCCAAATGCATCACCTGTCAGGCACTCCGAATGTACCCTGCAAAGTACATCTTCACCGTCTCCGATATCACCTTTTACCAGTGCAAGATGGTGTTCTCCTGTAATATCATTGATATATCCGTGAAGTCTGAAATCTCCATACTGCGTCGGAAGATCTGCAACCGCCTCTTCTTTTACATGTTTTTCATGGATTCTCATGTAATCCTGAAGATCACGGATCGTAATAAATGTAAGATTATGCTCTTTTGCAAATTCCCACAACTGTGGTGTACGCATCATTGTGCCATCTTCTTTCATAATCTCACAACAAACGCCGCATTCTTTCAATCCAGCCAGTCTCACCAGATCAGTCGTTGCCTCTGTGTGTCCGTTCCGCACCAGGACTCCGCCTTTTCTGGCAATGAGTGGAAATACATGTCCCGGTCTTCTGAAATCTTCCGGCTTCGCATCTTCATCCACACATTTCATAATTGTATAGGAACGTTCTGCTGCCGAAATACCTGTCGTTGTATCAACATGATCCACCGCAACGGTAAATGCTGTGCTGTGATTATCGGTATTCTCCGCAACCATCGGAGGCAAGTTAAGCCTTGCTGCAATTTCCGCACTCATCGGTGTACAGATAAGCCCTTTCGCATAAGTCGCCATAAAATTAATATTCTCCTGTGTTGCAAACTCTGCCGCACATACCAGATCCCCTTCGTTCTCTCTGTCCGGATCATCTGTAACCAGAATAATCTTTCCTTCCCTCAGGTCTCTCAGTGCCTCCTCGATTGTATTGTACTGATTGTTTTGTGACATTTTTATTTATCCTCCTGTTCTAAAATCCGAATTCCTGCAAAAATTCCATCGTAATTCCGGATTCTTTTTTCTCTTCTTCACTCTTTTTGATGCCTAACAGCCTTTCTACATATTTTCCGATCACATCATTCTCCAGATTCACCGGATCGCCCGGCACCTTTTCCAAAAGCGTCGTTTCTTCTCCCGTATGCGGGATAACCGATACCTGAAATCCCTCTTCATCTACTTTTGCCACTGTCAGACTGATGCCGTCTATACAGATGGATCCTTTTTCCACGATCAGATGTAATATCTGCGGCGATGTTCCAATAGATACCCAGATGGCATTCTCCTCCCTGATCAGAGACCGGATCACACCGGTTCCGTCAATATGACCGCTTACGATATGTCCTCCAAATCTTCCATCTGCAGCCATTGCCCGTTCCAGGTTCACCTGACTTCCGGCTTTGCAGCTTCCCAGACTGCTTCTCCTGATGGTCTCTGCCATCACATCTGCAGTAAACCCATCCGGCTGGAGTGAAGTAACGGTCAGACACACTCCATTGACTGCGATACTGTCACCGATCTTCGTTCTTTCCAATACCTTCTTCGCCCTGACTGCCAGAACTCCCGACTCTCCGGTCAGCTGCATATAGCGGACCGTTCCTTTCTCTTCTACGATTCCTGTAAACATGGCCCCTCCTGTTCTTTTTCACATACCTGACAGATTATCCTGATGTCTTCACCGATCCGGCAGATATCCGTACATTTCAGTTTCAATGCTTCTGATGGAAGTCCGATGCCGATTCCTTGCACCGGTGTCTTACTATTCTTTCCGCCAAATAATTTTGGTGCGATAAAACAGTGTACCTCTTTTACAATTCCTGCCCGCAGTGCACTGTCGTTCAGCGTGCCCCCGCCTTCCAGCAGAATGCTGTCAATGCCCTCATTTCCAAGATATGTCATCAGCTTTTTAAGGTCTATCTGACCTTTTTCATCCGGACAGCAGACAGTATCCACGCCCTTCGCATGTAACCGTTCTATTTTTTCTGTTATTTCTTCGTTCTCTTCCCGTCCTGCATAAGCCACGATTGTCCGGTACTCTTTTGCACTTCTTACAATCTGGCTGTCAAGCGGTATCCTAAGACTGCTGTCGCATACTATTCTGACCGGACTTTTCCATCCTTCTACCCGGACATTCAACATCGGATCATCCGCAAGTACAGTCCCGATACCGGCCATAATACCCATATACCGGTGCCGCATATGCTGCACTTCCTGTCGGGCCGGTTCTCCTGTGATCCACTTCGATGCACCCGTCTTTGTCGCAATTTTCCCATCCAGTGTCATGGCATATTTCATCACTACATACGGTGTCTTCGTCGTAATATAATGGAAAAACACCGGGTTCAGACGGTCACATTCTTCCCGCATAAAATCCTGAACTACTGTAATTCCCGATTCACGCAATATCTGTGCACCTTTTCCTGCCACCTTTGGATTCGGATCCCTGGAACCAATCACCACTTTTTTAATCTTCTGTTCTATAATCGCTTCCGTACACGGCGGTGTCTTGCCATAATGACAGCATGGTTCCAGCGTAACATAGATTGTCGCACCCTCTGCCGATTCTGTAAGCGATGCGATTGCATTGCGCTCTGCATGAAGTTCTCCGCATTTTTTATGATAACCTTCTCCGATGATCCGGCCATCTTTTACGATCACCGCACCTACCATCGGATTCGGATTCGTCCATCCTTCTCCCTTTTTTGCAAGCTGGATTGCCCGGAGCATGTATTCCTGATCCGTCATTTTTCTTCCTTCTTTCTTAGTTATACAAAAACCCCTGCAGGATACCTACAGGGGAAATGATCTGTTACATATAACTGACAAATGATCTGTTAATCAAAAAAGCTCTGAAATGGATCACCATCTCAGAGCTCTGACACTACATTCATCTATTAAAATAACTGTACCATCATCTTCTTTCATCCAGACTATACTGTCGGCTCCGGAATCACACCGGATCATGCCTCTCGGCCCGCGGGCTTTACCGCCGGTAGGGAATCACACCCTGCCCTGAAGATTTCTTTTTTTTATCATAATACTTTATATATCATTTGTAAAGCAAAAGTTTGGAAATAGCAAACTCCTTTTCACATTGATTTCATCTGCCAATTTTGTTATTCTATACGTATAGATTATTGTCACCTGAGAATATGTAAAATCTAAAGGAAATCAAATTATGAAAATAGAGAAAAAAATATGGCTTTGGTTGATCGCATCTGTCTTATTTGCCGTTATCTTTTCCATCTGGATATTCAGACAGGATACGGTTCGGAACGATCTGCCTTTTGATAATACCACCCCACTGAATACAACAAGCTTTAAAACTGACGATGCAAAATCGGAATATGTAATTCTGCCCGATGAATTCTACACGCAAAAAGCGATTCTTTTCCAGACTACTCATACCAATGCGGAAGTCTGGCTTGATGGGAAACTTATTTATCAATACGGAAATGAAAAACACACACCAAAATTCATGAAATCACCCGGATCCTGCTGGCATATTGTAGACATTCCGGCAAACAGTGACACCAAGAAACTGACCGTCAAAATCATTCCTGTATATCAGGGTTATTACGGGAACCCGGTGCATCTTTTTCTGGGTACGAGGGGCGATTGTATTCTGAAGATTCTCAGCCAGAGTCTAGGAATACTGATCCTCAGTTGCGGTGTTTTATTTTTGGGATTTCTCTCTCTGGTATTGTATATTGCAGTGATTCGTAAGAAACAGGAGGATTTTTCCGAAGAAACATCTAAAATATTCCTGAATCTTGGAATCTTCTCTCTGCTGATTGCCTTATGGTCCCTGAATCAATGCGGTTTCCTGCAGTTTTTAGTCCCGGATGGAAGAACACTGTATTTTATTGACTTCTTTACCTTTTATCTCTTTCCTGTACCGTTTAATTTCCTTTTGTATGATATTTGCAAAAGTAAATTCAAAAAAGCTGCCCTGTTCCTGTCTGTTTCTTATCTGATCAATATGGGCGCAGCCGTCCTTCTTCAGTGTATGGGAATTGTCGATATCTTCCAGATTCTTCCGATCACGCATCTGATCATGTTAGTGAATACAGCATATACGATCGGACTGATCCATTACGAGGCAAAACAGCTTGGAAACGAACTTGCCAGAAAGTTCAGATATCCAATGTACCTCATTATGTGTTTTGCCTTATCGGAACTATTGATTTATTATATCCGCAAATTCCAGCAGACATCTGTATTTCTTCCGCTTGGCACTCTGCTGTTTATCCTTATGCTGATCTGGATCCAGGTATCGCAATATTATGAGCAGTGTATCCAGAAGCAAAAACTGATCTCCTTCCAGAAACTGGCTAATATAGATATGCTCACCGAAGCCATGAACCGGAATGCCTACGAAAATATGATCCGTTATCTAGATGAACAGGAGCTGGAATTACATACAACCGGAGTTGTCTTATTAGACCTTGATAATCTGAAGGAAATTAATGATAACTTTGGCCACGAAAAGGGAGATGAAGCCTTAAAGCTTTGCTATCAGTGTATCCGCCAGGCTTTTCAATCGGAACAGAATTGTTTCCGGATCGGTGGAGACGAATTTGCCTACATTTTCCATAAAGATGAAAAAGCACTGATTGCCGATAAGCTCCATAAACTGGAGCTGCTTCTAAATGAAAAGGATCAGGATCTTTCCTATTCTCTCAGCGTTTCCTCCGGATATGCCTATTATCAGCCTGACACCGATATGGATTTTAAAGATATCGTAAGACGCAGTGATACTATGCTTTACCGTGAGAAACGAAGAAAAAAAATGTCACATTCCGCTTCTTCTCATCCGATGCTTTCTTCCGGAAAGCAATCTCATGCACAAGGAATCACGGATGAACTGATCACGCAGGAGAAAAAATATCAGCATATTTCACCGACGGAATTATGCGGGATCATTGACCTGCTCAGTCCAAGTACCGATGACTATCTGTACTTTATTGATTTCCGGACCGACTTTTACTATATTGCTCCACAGTCACTGGAACGTTTCTGCGTTCCTCAAAATGCTTTTTACAATGTTATGGAAACACACCGGAACTTTGTATACGCCGAGGATTATCCGCTGCTGACCGACGAATTCCGTGATCTGCTTACTACCAACCGTTGTATCCATAATATGGAATACCGCTGGCTGGATCTGAACAGGAATCCGGTCTGGATCAACTGCCGCGGATATCTTGTACGGGATGATCATCAGAAGCCTCTCTACATGGTTGGATGTATTAATGAGATCGGCCAAAAACAGAAAGCAGATAATGTCAGTGGACTTTTCGGTGAGAATGGTCTGATCGAATACCTGAAGACGCAGGAGACTCCTCTGGAAAATGGATTTCTGTTACGCCTTGGTATTGATAATTTCAAACCAATCAATGAAAAATTCGGATGGGATTATGGTGATTATATTCTCCGGAAAACTGCAGAGTGTATTTCGCATTGTATTTCAGGGGAACAGCAGGTATACAAATTATCCTCTGATGAATTTATCATCGTGGATGTTACTTCTGACGATAAGCAGACAGCAGTACACCTTTACAATAAAATCAGGGAAAACATCAACCAGTTTATTAAAAAGAATCATTATACGGCAATCTTTACGATTTCCGGTGGGATTCTCCCATTTTATAATCTTCTGGAAAGCGAATATGATGAAATGATGAAGCGGACAGATTTTTCATTGAACACAGCTAAAAAACGGGGAAGAAACCGTTATTACATTTTCAATGAGCAGGACTATCAACGGTTCTTACATCTGAAAGATATCAGCGATGTCCTTCATGCGGCAGTCATACATGACTTCCGTGGATTCTCTGTTGCCTTACAGCCATTGGTGAAAGCAGGCTGCAGACAGCCTTTTGGTGCGGAAACCTTGATGCGTTTTTCTTCCGGACAGTTCGGAACTATCTCACCGGCAGAATTTATCCCTATCCTGGAAGAAAGCGGACTCATCATTCCGGCCGGCCGCTGGATCATAAGGGAAGCTCTACAGGCATGTAAAAAGCTCCGTGAAACAATTCCGGACTTCCAGGTCAGCATCAATATCTCACAGATACAGATTGAAAAGTCTGATGTGATACAGGATATCTCTGCTGAACTTGAAAATGCCAAACTTCCTCCGGAAGCATTGATCGTGGAATTAACAGAAAGTGCTTTGCTGGAAGACAATTCCAATGCACGGCATTTCCTGAAGGAATTAAGAAAAGCCGGCATACGGCTTGCACTGGATGATTTCGGAACCGGTTATTCGAACTTCCATTATCTCAACGAACTTCGTCCAGATATCATTAAAATTGACCGTTCCTTTACCGCAAAAGCTATAAAAGATGCAAAGGAATATGATCTTTTAAAACGATTCTGCACTATGATACACCGTCTGAACATAAAAATCTGCATAGAAGGTGTGGAGACTGAGGATGAATGGGAAAAGATCCAGCTGATGGATCCTGATTATAGTCAGGGATATCTGTGGGGAAAACCTTGCTCTTTCGATGAACTTCTTCAAAAAGGACTCCGGTTTTAGTAAAACCGGAGTCCCTGAAAATCAAAAATGCTATTGTACTTTTTATGCCTTTATCTCTATGTTTTTTGAATTATAATCCTTCCCGGCACCTAATACATTTTTATAATGCCTTGTCCATGAATGCAATAATACCCGCTTCGACTTCGTTCTTAATCTCAGCATAATTATGTATCTCGTGGCGGTATCCCGAGTACAGCTTCGTCGTTACGTTATGTCTGGTCTGCACCAACCAGTTACTTACCTGATATACACCGACACCATACTCACCTACCGGATCCTGATCTCCCGCAATATTATAGATTGGCAGGTCTGTCGGCACTTTTTCGGCCCACTTTGTTCCCTCGATCTGTAACATCATCTGGATGAAATCATATACCGAACGGTTGCTGGTCGGTCTGGTAAATGCATCAAACGGATCATCGGCATGATCCCGCTGTACATACGGATCGGCACAGATCCACTCATTTCCGATGCTGACCTCTCCACAGCGCTCACACATCCATCCCATCAGTTCTCCGGTATATGACGGATCGGATTCTTCTCCATGTCCTGCATCGATCGCTTCTTTTAATTTCTTTCCCGTCTCTTCTGCCCCGCGGAAGATTCCCGTTGTTCCGCAGATGGTTGCCCCGGCCAGTTCGTCCCCGTATTTTGCAATGAAATCTCTTGTGATAAAAGATCCCATGCTGTGTCCGAATAAGAAATATGGCAGATTCGGATATTTTTCACACACGATTCCTTTCAATGTATGCTCGTCTTCCATCATTGTATGCGGTCCTTTGTCTCCCCAGTCGCCCCACACATTATTGACCATTGCTGTCTTCCCATGTCCTACATGATCGTCTGCTGCCACGATATAACCCGCATCCATGAAGGCAGATATCATATGCAGATAACGTCTGGAATGTTCCCCAAATCCGTGGATCACCTGGACAATTCCCTTCGGTTTGCAAGCCGGAACATAGATCCATCCCTGGACCTGGTCACGTCCGTTGTAGGACGCAAAAGATACTTCGTGTAACATAATGTATTCCTCCTTTTCTATCTTATCCGTACGATTTTAGATTCTTTTATTCTGTACGGTTATAAGCTGTTCTTCAAAAATCCTCCGGTATTCCTCTTCCACCTCACCAAATGCTCTGACCTCATACCTCAGATCAATATGCAATTCGGGCGCTTCGCTCTCCTGTTTCTCTCCCAGAAGAAACGTCAGATCATACCATAGCATTGCCTTATCAATCGCATTCAACTGCATCTTCTCTTCCGGTGTCAGATCCGAACCGAGAAATTTTTCATAAATCATAGAAAGCATACGTTCTTCGCGTTCATTATATTCCGACAGTTTCTTCTTAAAAGGCGACGGAACATCCGACATATAACACTCGCTTGCATCGTGAAGCAGGCATGCAAGCACCATCCTATCCGACAGACCTCTCGCCTTTGCCTCTTTTGCACAGCAAATGCAATGTTCCCCGACCGACCAGAACGTCTTCACATGACCATTTCCTCTGCATATCAGTGACAGCGCATGTGCAATATCTGCTATGTCAAATAACTCCGGATCCGGTTCTGTTGGTTTAAAATGTTTTCCTGTGTAGGTCGTAATGTATTCGCTCATTTTCTTTTTTGCTCTTTCACATACTCTTCCAGAATCTCTGCTGCCCTTCTGCATGCTTTCACACAAGGTCTGCTCTGATAATACGCTTCCGTTCTGACCGCAGGCTCTTCCAGATCTTCGCCCTTCTCCAGCCCGAGAAGTTCCCGGCAGATCAGGCTTCCTTCCGAAGCTTCAAAGGATCCACAAAGCTTCTGCACAAGTACATAAAGCTGCTTTTTCCCCGCCGCATCTTTCGGATCGTCATATCCGTACAGATCACCGATTACCATGACCATTCCTGTCACGGCTCCGCATACCTCACGCAGCTTGCCAAATCCCGCTCCGAACGGGCTTGCTTTTTTTGCTGCCTCTTCCACTGTTATTCCCAGCTCTTCCGCAAATGCTGCGTAGACTGACTGGCTACAGTTGTAGCCTGTACGGAAGAGAGATTCCGCTTTGTCTGCTTTGTTCATTGATTTTCACCTCCGGTTGTAATTACCTCTTTATCATTCCATTTACATTATCATCAATGAAAGTTATATATTTTCTTTAACCGTTCCCAGATCTCATATGCTACAGGACACACCGCTATCGCATCAAGCATACCATACAAACTCCCCAAACGTCCCGGTTGATCCGTATATGGATACTTCTTACAGCCATCCGGCTTGCACTCCTCTAAAAGACATTCTCCATTCTTTTGAAGAAAATCACATGGTTTATTTTTCGTTAAATAAGTCCCTTCCGTCTCATCTTTTTCCAGATATGTCTGAACAAATTGCGGCTCTTCCATCTTAAGATACTCTGCCACTTCCTTCACTTCATCTGTCGTAAGTTCCGCACAGTACTCTTTACAACAGTTACGACATCTGCCGCAATCGAAGTTTTCAAATAATTCTTTGTGCAGTTGTAAAAATTGCTGGTCCAGTTCTTCTTCATCCGCATTGCATTTTAAGAAGCTTCGGAATCTTAAGTTCTCTTTTTCTTTCTTTTTTGCTTCAAAATGTATTTTTCTTGCCGGGAGCATTTTATTCACCTCTACTATGCTTTCATTTCACTTATATGCCTGACGAAACACTGTTATTTTTTCTTATACGCCTTAATAACACACTCATGTTTCTTATCTTTTTTACTATAATTAATCCCAACCAGCAAAATATCACCTGTATAATCTTGAATAGAATCCGGATATTTTCTATCCTTTATCTGCTGCAATGCACTCACAGCACTTTTATTCCATTTCAATTCCACAACAAGCGCCGGATAATCACTCTTATATTCCGGTTTTGGAATAAACACAAAATCCGCAAAGCCTCGTCCTGTCGGTAATTCTCGAACTGGTTTAAAATAATATTGCATCGCACTCAGATATGCCAATGCCAACACACTGCTAAGTGAATTTTCATTATTGTATTGAATTGTTGATGCATATTCCTCATGTATTTTTTCTATCCGTTCTGCAACCGCTTCACCATCCATATCTAACGTTGCATCTAATAACAATTCGGATTCCTGCTGGAAAAGTAACATCTCGTTCCATCGTTTTCTCCGCGTCGCACGAATCAGTTCCTGCCGGATCTCCTCGTTCGGTACAAACGCCATCCTGGAAGCACCCGAATAACCCAGATATCCCATATGAATCAAATACGTCAGGACATCGTCCTTATTCACAATATTTGCAATGTCATTCTGAAATGAAGCAACGTCCACTTCGACCGCTGCCCCCGACAACATTTCAATAATTGCAGTCTTTAATCCATCAAAATCCATATTAATCAATGGAACGATCGAATCATAGGAAGCCGTTCCAGACCAGTAACTCTGAAAATTTCCATCGGTCATCAGATTTACGACTGCGTTTGGATTATAGACATGATATTTTCCTAATTGATAGCCATCATACCAGCGCTTCACCTCTGAAAAATCCTTTTTATATTCCTCACAAAGTTCTTTTACTTCTTCCTCTGTGAATCCAATATAAGAGGCCAGTGGTCCCGCATTCAGCATCGAATATTCACGGAAATTATTAAGTGCCGATTGTGTTCTTTCTTTTTTTATCGGTAAAATTCCTGTAAGATAGGCGAGCTGGATATATTTCGTAGGTTCCGTTCCCTTGAACATACTTCTCAGGAAACGGATATATTCATCCTGTACTTTCTTATTTGCCGACTCATCCCGGATAAGCACATCCCATTCATCAATGATAATAATAAATTTCTGTCCTGTCTTATCCTTAACCCGTGAAAGCCCATCCGGCAAAGATCTTACATCCTCAGACAAAATTTTCGGATAAATTTCCCTCAATTCATCCAATACTATCCTGGTAATATATGCTACAACATTTTCTGCTTCTTCACAATTGGTCAGAAACCATTGTACATCTATATGGATCACATCATATTTATTAAGATGCTTCTTAAAATCTTCTGTTTTTCCTATCTCAAGATCAAAAAACATCTCTTCCGAATCTGCACCTTTGCTATAGTATGCTGCAAGCATATTCGCCGCATATGATTTTCCAAACCGACGTGGACGACTATTGCAAATATATCCGTCTGTTGAGTCCAGTACATCATTCATGCAGGCAATTAAGCCCGTTTTATCTATATAGATTTTTGAATTCAGTGCTACTTGAAATGCACTGTTATCCGGATTCACAAATCTTCCCATATATTACACCTTCTAATCTACTTCTATACTGATTATGATACCATGAAACCTTAACACCCTCAACTTATATTATAAGCCACTTTTCACTCCAAACATCCATTTCACGCCCTTAGCCAGCCTTTTCCCCGCATCTGCAAAATGCCCTCCCGCATTCCACTCTAAAACCACGGATTCCACCATCGAGTCCTCCTGTAACAGCCTTTCCTGCGCCCTGGTCCTGTCACCGACCGCTGCCATTACTTTGTTCTTCGTCTTCTCTTCTTTCCCGCCAAGACTCAGATACACGCTACATTTACTCTGAATCATATGATCCCTCACATAATAATCCCAGTCTGGGAACCACAACGAACCCGAACAGCATACAATTCCAGAAAACACGTCACTTTCATAAGCTGCCCATAGCGCGAATAATCCGGCAAGCGAATAACCCATCAGCCAATGTTCCCTGTCTTTCACACCAAAAGTCCGGTCAATATGTGGCACACATTCCTCTGTCAGCCATCTCAGCGTCTTCAGACCTTGTCCGGCGAAGCCTTCCTTTCCGAATACAGCCGATGCTTCCCACGGTGAAAAGTCCCGGTTCCAGTTCTCCACCTGAAATGCAACGAGCAGGAAATTTTGTTCCGGCACAAGTTCCAGTAGAGATTCCCACAGATGTTCTACTTCGTTCTGCTGATGTGGATACATGCCCCAGAAGATGACCGGGCCGCCGGTTCCGTTCTGAGCGAGATGTAGTTTGATTCCGTTTATTGACATATCCTGAATCATCCCGGCACTCCTGCCGCTCTTTTCTTTTGTTAGCTCCGTTGTAAGCATTTGCTTTTTCTCTTTATTTTCCATCTGCAATTCTCCTAAATTACAAAGATTCATCTTTATTAATCTCTTCCATATACCCGGCTGTAACAATGCCTGCCGGCAATGCCACAATTGCTCTAAATGTTCTTTTTTCCCCAATTATGAAAAGTATCAAGAATAAAAATTTCATCATTAGTATGCACAGCCCTTTCTTCTTACCAAAGTTTATCTTTTCTCCCGATACAACTTCGCCGGTCTATGCCCGGCATCCCCCGTCATCTCCCCGGTATCTTCTACCAGATCAGCCACTTTTCTTCGAAACGCCGGAACCAGAAGCTTCGTATCCAGCACCGTCTCATGAATCTGCTGTAATTCTCTCAGTGTAAACTTCTCCGGTAAAAGCCGGAACGCTATATGCGTCTCCGTAATCCACTTGCGAAGCTGTACGATTGCATCTGCAAGAATCAGCTCGTGGTCAAATGCAAGGTCATCGCTTTCTATAGTCTTAAATTTCTTCTTTACATCCCACTTCGAAGTTGTCTCTTCTAATCTTGCATGAAGCTTCTCATCCCCATGTGTCAGACACAGATTCCATATACCGGCTTCTTCCTGAAATGACACATCAAACCACTTTGCATCCGAAGCATCATCTCCTGCCTGGATTATTTCCTGTCCGGCATTGACAAGTGCCATGTATCCATTACTGATCACCCATCTTCTTGGATCACGTTTTGGATTGCTGTAGGTACCGAACTGTTCCAGGAAATTACAGTTGCAGTTTGTCTCTTCTTTTAATTCACGTTCTGCGGCTTCGCCGATGGTTTCATTCGAACCAACGAATCCACCGGGGAGGGCATAACAGCCTTCATATGGTGCCGCACCTCTCTGGATTAAAAGTACCTTTAACTCTTTCTCGGCTATTTTTCTGTAATTATCTTCTTCTTTATCAAACATTCCGAAAATGACGATATCTGCAGTTACGGATGGTTTTGGATATTTTGAATCATCATAAGTCTTTACAAATTCTTCGTTAGCCTTTTGCATTTCTGATTTTTTCCGCATGATTACTACCTCTTTCTTTTTTCGTCCTATATTATTATCTTTATGTTAGTATCACTTTGATAGTATGTCAATATATAAATTTACGCACACGAAAAATGTCATCTCATCTTCTAACGTTCTTCGTGTACGTTTATCCTCTTCAGATACTTCACTACCTTGCTTATTTGTTTTTACTGAATCTTTTCACATATACTTCTTCCGCGACAACCATTTCTGATCGATACACTTCACTTCCCCATCAAATCGGATATGTAAATGCACCCCGCCAGATCTCTGATTAATCTTCTCCACAATTCCATGTCCGAATTTCGGATGTGTCACTGCGTCGCCAAGCTTATACTGAACCACCTCATCTTTTTTCTTCTGTGCAGTCTTCAGTTGCTGATAAGTATCCCGGACCGGCACGGACTTATCATGGATTCTGTTCTTTAATACCTTATCATAGTCATGATTCATAAGCGCTTCGCCCGCCTTATAATACGGCGTCGGCGCCGCTCCGATTAGAGAACAACAGTATTTCCACGCACTTCCGTGCGTTCCCGCCTGCCATTTATACTTTTCGGGAATCTGCATATTGTACTGCATGTAATGGGCATACTCATGCGTGACATGCTCCCACCACTTAAATCACAGATTTTGAAGTGAGGGCTTCTTGCTCAATGGCTCTACTGAGCCAAGTATCTACAAGCTATCCTCGCGTGCCCCGCGATTCATTTTTACCCAGTTATGGGATATTTTCATTGTCTGGATACAGACACTTCCCATTTATCCTGCTAACAACATGCGGCGTGCTTCTTCACGTATATTGATTGCCGCATTCAGATCCCGGTCTATCCGATTTCCACATGTACAAAAATATACTCTGTCCGAAAGTTTCAGTTCTTTCTTTACACTACCACATTTACAGCATTTTTTACTGGAAGGGAAAAAACGGTCTACACGTACCAATTTCTTTCCTCTCCATGTCAGCTTATATTCCAGCAATTCCCGAAACTTTCCGTAACCGTTATCCATGACACTTTTCCCAAAATGCATACACTGGCTCATTGCTTTCATATCAATATCTTCTACTGCAACAACATCATATGTCTCTGCCATTTCATGACTCAGCTTATGTAAGAAATCTTTCCTCTGATTTCGGATTTTTTCATGACATAATGCAACACGTTTTTTCTGTCGGTAATAATTATTGCTTCCTTTCACGCAATGGGATAACTTTCTTTGTTCCCTTGCCAGCCGCTCCTCACTTTTTCTGAAGTATCCTTCATTTTCCTTCTGTATATCTTCAGAAAACACAGCCATTCCATGCATTGCATAATCAATTCCTAGTATCTTTGCGTCTTCATAATCTAATTCTTCTGCTTGGTTTTCACAGTCAGTTTTTTCATATAATAGACTTGCATAATACTTTCCAGATGGTTCCATACTTATTGTTACAGATTTCAGGCAATATTTTTCTGGAATATCACGATGTTTTTTCATACGGATCCATTTCAACTTCGGTAGTTTTATCTGATGATCTTCTACCTGAATATTTCCATTGACCACATTTGTCGTATAGCTTTTTCGGCTCCTGTGTTTTGATTTGAATTTTGGAAAGCCAATCTTTGGATCCCTGAAAAAATTCTTATATGCCTTTTCCAGATGCATCTGCACATTTGCAAGTGCCAGGGAATCCACTTCTTTCAAAAATGGATATGCTTTTTTATACATCGCCGGTGTATTTCGCAGCATTTTTTTCGTTGCTTCATATTCCCGTATCTTATCATTCAACATCTGATTATATAAAAAACGACAGCAGCCAAATGTTTTTGCGAGCAGAACTTCCTGCTCTCTGTTTGGATATATACGAAAATGGTAAGCTATATTCATCTTTTTTTCTCTCCCTGCGTCTCGATATAATTACGGATAACATCAATCGGTGCACCACCCGCTGTCAACAGGCAGAAACTTTGACTCCAGAATGCTTCCTTCCAAAGTCTTTCCCTGATCTGTGGATATTCCTTTTTTAACAAACGACTGCTTGCACTTTTATACGCATTGATAAATTTACTGAGTTCTGATTTTGGCTGTGCTCGAAACATAACATGCACATGATCAACATCATGATTCCATTCTTCCAGTGTGATTCCATAATCAGGTGCAATACGTTCCCAGATCTCTTTTGCACGTTCCGAAATCGGATCATCTATTACTTTTCTTCGGTATTTTACAACCATGATCAGATGATAATACATCAAATATACTGAATGTGCATTATGATCCATTTTGTCCATATAGTCAGTCCTTTCTATCCTTTCGACTGATTATAGTATACCACACTTCGCATTGCAGAACAAGCGTTCTATCTTCTTTTTCTGCAATTCATCTCCCACCTATAGAGGAAGGAGAATTCTTGCTAACTTTTGTTAAATTTTTGGGGTGTTTGCTTTGCATTAGTTTTAAAAAGCTCCATTCTTTTTTAGAACGGAGCCTTGTGATATACACCTCAGGTGATTTTCTTAAAAACAAATCATTTATTTCCGAGAATAACTGCTATCTTAATTTCTTTTTCTGTATCACTAAGATCAAATTCTCCTCCATCTTCTACCATAACATGCACTTCATATAATGTATCCTCTGTAAGTTTATCCGGCAATGTTCCATCTTCTTCCTGAATATGCCATAACTCTGCAGGAACTTCTTTTAATTTATTCTCTTTATCATATGCATATAATGTAAATGTATCTGCTTTTCCTGCAATTCCTTTCATTCGTATTGCCACAGTAGTATTTGGATGTACATTTTCTACTGTAATCGTATTCAGCCAGCCTGCAACATTTCCTTTCCCGCCGGCTTCTGTAAATTCTTCTTGTGTTAGTACATTTCTCTTTGCCTTGTCTAAATCTACTTTTCGATAAGGCATCTCCGGCAGATAAACAAATCTGTCCTGCAATCTTAAGAGCTCCAGATATCCTGTCGGGCAATATAATGTATTTCCACTATTTCCTGCATACATGCCGATTGCCATATTGTTGTATCCCGGTTTATCTGAGACATCCATTGTAAATACCGTTTCTCCTGTTTCAAAATCTAACATGATGAATTGCCACATGCCACTTTCCAGATCCTGAACATAACCATAGATATAACCTGTCGCTGTAGAAAGCTTCATCATAGATGTATCATGGATATCGTTTCTGCACCAGATACTCTTCATTTCGTATCCGTCCTTTGTCTTAATGGTATCGACACGCTCTACTCCCGGCACAACCATCTTATTTCCCTTCTTCAACCAGTTTACATCGTAAATATTTTCATAAGTCTGTATAGAAGAATCGTTGTCTGCGTCCGCAAGTTTAGCACTTCCGGCTCCAAACCAGTTACATACGATTGTGCTGACTGTACCTTCTCCGTTATCATATACCATTGCTGAATTTTCTACCGACACCTGCATATTTTTCGGAAGCTCATCGATTACCGGCATGCTTGCCACTATTTCCCCGGTCTTCATATCTAATGCCAACAGATTTACCGGATCCTGATTATCTGTAAACATAACTAATTTGCTTGTCAGAGATGGTGAACATCCACCTCCCCAGGCAAGACCTCCGCCTGTAGTTTCATCTCCCTCTTTGCTGTCTTTCGCTCCCACGCTTTCATATGGGGTACACCACTGCACCTGTACACCATCTTTTGCATTTAATAAATAACAATTTTGATTCGTTAATATAACTGCACCTTCCTTTGACGATGCAATTCCATTCTCTGCACCTTCGCCAGGCTCCAATTCATATACAAATGTAGATTCTTTCAGATCAACATGTTCTCCCTTTAAGATGGCATCAATTGCTGCCCTTGAAATGTATCCCATTGCACCTTGCTGTTTACGTTCCGGATAAATACGGAAACCGCCTGTAGCAAACCATAAATTTCCTTCATAGTCAAAAACTACAGATAATAAGTTCTGATCCAATGTTTTCCCTGTAATTTCTTCTGCCGCTGCTTTAATATCAATATCCAGCACTTTTTCAAATTCCGGAAGGACATTTCCCGCATCATCTGTTGCTTTCAACATAAGCACGTGGTTGTTGCTTGTCGGACATACCAGGCGATTGCTCTCATCTACAAATGAATATGAGCTTTGTATCACATATCCTCCGCCATCATGCTTTGCCGGTGAAAAATAACCTTCTGTCTGTGTTTCATCCGCATTAATATCACGGATAGCCAGTCCTCCTTGAAATGGAACAACAGCATGTCCATATGTATCAAAAAATACCGCCGGAGATGCATTTGGATTTACTTTTTCATAAGAAACATTAATTTCCGGATAAATATCAACCGGTAATACTTCATCTGTCGTATCTGAATTATAACAGTCCTGATGAACATTGGCATCACTCTTTGCCATATATGGATTATCATCAATTGCTTTTGCCGTAATCGGCTTAATTGGAACAACTGCATTTTCTTCTGTTGTCTTCTGCTCTGATTTTGCCTCCTCTGTCTTTGGTGTACCATTTGCACATCCCGATGTGAGCGTAACTGCAGATATAATAAATGCTAATAGTATTTTTCTTCCTTTCATTTATACTTCCCTCCTTTTTCCAGCCTTTGTCATCTACTGCTTTTATTATAAAAAAACACTTCTCATTTTCAATCGCTCTGTCACGAATAGTCAAAAAATAGCACGAATTGTAAATCCGCCCCATAGTTTGTCTATCTGTTTTTAGGTGAAAATAAACGAATGAGAGAAAGCTTTTATATATTTCTTATTTGAAGGGGGGCATACATAATGAACAATATTCTTCGCCCGACATTTGAACTTACTGTAATTATCCCTGGGATGATTCTTGCCTATCTTTCTGTAAAATCAACACTAAAAATATCTCTTCCAAAGCTAATTACCTGGCTTTTTCCTCTTCTAATTGCACTCTGCATTTTGGGAGGTATCTTATGCTCGGCTTTACAGATTGGCACAGGAATCATCTATAACATTATCTATATTTTATTCCTTTTAGCCGTCTGGTATCCTGCCACTCATACTGTCCGAATCATGATCGATGATGATAATTTTGCTCAGACCTGGTATGTATTCTGGATCTTACCGCTTATATTTATCGGACTGAATCTGTTCATGGTCCCCAAATACGATGGCACCTTATATACCGGACGGATTTTACAGATATATATTGTTGTCAGCCTTGTTCTGTTAATCATTCTTGCATTATTTTATACTCTGTTTTTATTAATGGCAAACAGTCTAAACCGAAATGCACGGCTTCAACAAGAAAACTATCTTCTTTCAATCCAACAGGAAAGATATACTAACCTCTGCAATGCAATCGAAGAGACACGTCAGGCACGACATGATATGCGCCATCATTTTCTTCAGTTATCCTCAATGGCTGAACGTAACACAATTCCTTTCCACGTGCAGATTGATCTTCCGGCACAAATTTCAGTCGATGAAACAGACTTTTGTCTTGTTCTTTCTAACCTGTTAGAAAATGCATTGGAAGCCAGCTTGAAGACCGCAAAATTCAGACAACGGATCGATATCAAAATCTATCGACATGCTTCTAATCTTATTTTAATTCAAATCGAAAATGCTTTTGATGGTAAAATCCAGCAGAATCATGGCATTTTTCTTTCTTCTAAAAGAAATCAAAATGGCATCGGAATTCAATCTGTCCGCCACATTGTTGAAAAGACTGGCGGTGGATGTGATTTCACGTACGATAATGGAATATTTACAGCTAAAATTATGCTTCGTCCTTGTATCAATTCATAAAATTTATAAAAAGAAATGGCCGGAACTTCAAAATTACAACCATTTCTTTTTTATCTTATTCTTCTTTCTTCTTGTTATCTCTTAAACTAATGACAAGCTCATAAACATCCGGACGGCGTTCTTTCAAATGTTCATCCAAACGATGTCTGCGTTCCTTAAACCGTTGGGCAAGCTCTGGGTGTTCCTATGCAATACGGTCATGTACTTCTTGTCTGTGCTCTTCATTATCCACCCCATCCTCTAAAGGATATATCTAAAATTACTGCCTTCGTATCTTTCTTTTGTTCCAGTGCATCCTCTATATCCTGCTGTAATACCTGCACGTTTGCGCAAAAAAGATTGCTGCTGTAATCGCACTGGGAAGGGGGCAGACCCCATTAAGAAAATGGACTGGCACCTCTTTTTTCAGGAACCTGTCCACATTTTTATTTTCTTTTCCGTATATTCACCTGTTATATCTTATTCAGTCCGGAATCTATTTTTTATATTCAACCTCGAATGATCCAAGTTCATATCCATGAACGCTTCCCTTTACCTCTCTGGATACAAGCTCTACTTTCTGTTCAAGATGTTCACTATATACTCTTGTTGTCAGAACCGTTTCCCCGTTATTAATGAATATCTCAATGGCTGATGTATCCGAAAAGATGGTAATATCCGAAAGCTCTTCCGCCTTAGCAAAGCGCTGCTTTCTTCCACGTCCGCTTTCTCCCATCGATAAGGTAAAAAGCCCGTCCTTCCAGCTTATTGTAACATCTTCACGAAGCTTAAGCTCCAGATTTTTTGCTTCTTCCACGTCAAGTCTCAGTTCAAAACAGCAGTCCGCAGGCGCCCACTTTGTAAATGCTTCCAGCTCGCAGGTAAATGCATTTTTACGCAGATCTTTCATCTCCTTTAATGGATGCTGTAAGATCTTTCCATCTTTCCATTCCAGTTCTCTTGGCATGGTAAGTGCATGGATCCAGTCATATGCAACCGTTGCATCATTATCATAATCTGCATCCGGAATCCCCATCCAGCCAATCAGGATTCTTCTACCCGCTTCATCTGCAAATGTCTGTGTCGCATAGATGTCAAATCCTTTGTCAAATTCCTGAAATTTTCCAAAGCTGTATGATTTGTTCTTCAGGTCAAACTCTACCGGAAAATATCCACACTGGTACACATTCTGGTAATCATATCCCTTCTGATCTACTCCCTGTGGACAGCATGTCATAATCTGCTGGCCGTCAATCTCGAACAGATCCGGGCATTCCCACATATAACCAAATGGCTTTGCTGTCCGCACCGTATCGTACCATTTCCAGTGTTCCAGATCGTCGGAACAAAACAAAAGTGCACAGCCATAAGATTCCGCATCACGGCCTCCCTGGATCATATAATAACGTCCGTCTTTTTTATAGATTTTTGGATCTCTGACATGCTTGGACATATTCACCGGATAATCATCATTGGTCATTACAAGCTTCTTGTATGCAATATTCTTTCCATCCGGACTGAATACGTGAATCGTATTCTGTTCCCGTCCATTCATGATATAATCATAATCTTTATCCCAGAGTTTTACATTTCCTGTGTAAAAATAGTGAATTCCATCTTCACAGGTATAGGCTGATCCGCTATATACACCGTCTCTGTCCCATTCTTCGTCCGGATAAAGGAACGGCTCTTCTTCTTTATAATGAATCCAATCCTTTGTTGTGTAATGTCCCCAAAGCTTCGTTCCCCATCCGGCAAGAAATGGTGTATATTGGAAATAAATATGATTCACACCCTGAAATTCACACAGACCATTCGGATCATTCATCCAGCCTGTCGGCGGCATCATATGAAAGTGAAGTCTGTTTTTATCTTTTTTTACATTCTCCCTCATACTTTCATGCTTCGGATATTCTGTTAAATATGTCTCTTTGTTCATCTGTTCCTGTCCACCTTATCCTTACACGATTTCAGCCATCTTATCATTTTTTGCAATATGTTTTTCTTCTGTTTTGATGGTCTTTCCTTCCGGAAGCTCTGTGAAGATAACAAGAATCTCCGGAGAGTATCCATGCTTCTTCACCAGGTCGATGTCAAATCTGATAAGTGCTTCTTCTGCTGTTACTTCCTGTCCTTCTTTTACAAGTGTCTCAAATCCTTCACCGTTCATATTGACGGTATCTACCCCGCAGTGAATCAGGATCTCTGCTCCATCTGCAGTTGTAAGTCCGATTGCATGTCCGGTTGGATATACGAGTGATACGGTTGCCTTACATGGTGCCATAACGGTTCCGTCTTCCGGAAAGATAACGACACCGTCTCCAAGTACCTTGTTTGCAAATGTCGGATCTGTCGATGCTTCGATATCTTTTACTGTTCCCTCTGCTGCTGCATAGACTGCACCAGGCTCTTCTGTAATAACTGCCTTTGTTGTATCATTTTCTTTTGTATCGTTCTTTTTGTCATTTTTATTCTTATCCGGTGCTGACCACATTTTTCCAAAGATGACTGTACATACAAATCCAATCGTAATCGCGATTGCATGTGCAATGATGTAGTTAATGTACCCGTGATGTGCCGGATTAGCAATTGCCATTCCAGGAAGTGCAGTTGTACCGAATCCAAGAGCAGTAAGCTTTGAATAGTATACATATGCACCTGCAACTGCACCACCGATACATCCACCGATCAGTGGAAACTTGTAACGTAAGTTTACTCCGAAGATTGCCGGTTCACTGATACCAAATAATGTCGAGCAGAAACTTGGAATACAAAGCTCTCTGGCTTTTAAGTTCTTCCAGTTCAGGGAAAGATAACCAAGTACCGCACCACTTTGTCCAAATAAAGCTACAGACATCAGTGGATTTAAAAAGTTTGTTCCTGTCGATGCAATAAGCTGTGCTTCTACCGCACCGATAATGTGATGAAGACCTGTGATAACTACGATCTGCTGAACTCCGGCAAATAACGCATACCCGAATGCTCCCAGATGTTCTGTACTCCACATCAGTCCGTCTGTGATTCCATTAGAAAGAATTCGTCCTGCCGGACCTACAAGTGTAAAAAGTAATACCGTAGAGATAAATACTGTCAGCATTGGTGCAACCAGAAGCTTGATTACATCCGGAATTACCTTATTGAAGAATTTATCCAGTTTTGCAACTACAAATCCCATCATAAGCGCGATGATGATTCCTCCCTGGAATCCTACCATCTCAATCTTCAGTCCGAACAGACGGATAACTTCTATATCAACGGTTCCCTGTGCAGCCTGGTAAGCATTGGCAAGAGAACTGTCTAACATGATTGCTCCGATTACCATACCAAGAACCGGATTCCCGCCAAATCTTTTTACGGCTGAATAGCATACTGCCATTGGAAGGATTGCAAAGATACCTGTAGACGCAAGACTTACCAGCCGGTTGATCGCATATAAGGTATCATGTGTCTTTACTACTTCAAGTCCGCCAAGGACGCTTGTAATTCCCATCAGAAGGGCTGCTGCAAGAAGTGCCGGCATGATTCCGATAAATACATCAGATAACGCTTTGATCACTGCCTGAAGTGGATTCTGCCTCTTCGCACTTTCTTCCTTCAGATCTCCCAGTGACATATTCTGTGTATTCGTATACTCGGCAAATACCTCATATACATCATTCACTGTTCCAGCTCCCAGGATCAGCTGTAACTGATTACCTGCTATGAACGCACCTTTTACTTTGTCGATATCTTCCAGTTTTTCAATATCTGCAAGATCATTATCTTTCAATACGATCCTGAGTCTGGTTGCACAGTGTGCTGTTCCCTGGATATTATCCATTCCACCAATATTGGCTACGATCTGTTTTGATATTTCCAGATACTCATTGTTCTTTCCCATTTCTCTTCTCCTTGTATTGTTTTGTTTTGGAACCGGTTCCGTTCCTATGTTTTTATTATATACATCAGCTTTTGTATGTCAACACAAAACGTCACTGCAATTTCATTTTTGGAAACGGTTCCAAAAATTGATATCTAAATTTGTCTATATTGCACAAAAGCGGGTCTGTCAAATTGACAGATCCGCCTGATTCTCAGTTCTCTTTTACACTTTTTCTTTCTATAATTTCATACGGGTTGACCTGAAGCGGGCTTACCGGCTTTCCTAAAATCATCTGGATCATCGACTCAGCACTGGTCTCCCCCCAGTTCTTCCAGTCAAATTTTACCGTCGTAAGTGGCGGCTGTAACAGTTCTCCTGCTTCGTAATCGCCAAATCCTACCACGGATACTTCTTCCGGTATCCGTATACCTTTCTCTGACATTACTTTGTACACGCCAAATGCGATACGGTCTGTTGCGCATACGACTGCCGCCGGTGTCTTCATATGATCTACAAATTTCTGTACATTTTCAATTGCATTTTCATAAAAGAACGTTGTCTCTATGACTTCTTTTGGCTTTTTCTCACAGGACATAAGTCCATCGATCACTCCATGGCGTCGTTCTCCTCCTACTGCCGGGTCATCTTCAGGTACCCAGAGTATATAAATCTCCTTGAACTTACGTTGTCCGATATAATTACCCACCGCATATCCTGCATTGTAATCATCATTAATGACAGAATTCTCTCCCGGGAAGCGTTGTCCAAGAAACAGGATTGGAATTTTTAACTTCTTTACTGCTTCTTCGTATTCTTTTGTGCTTCCCGTCGCAAGAACCATAATTCCATCTACATTCATATTCTTCAGCCGTTCGATACAGCGTATTTCTTCTTCGATATCATTTTCCGTATGCATGATAAGAGGTGTATAATCATTTTTCTTAAGATAGGCAACGATTACTTCTACAAGTCTCGGTGTTGTTACCGAGTTAAATCCAGGTACCGTAAGTCCTATGATCCGGCTCTCTTTTGCATTCAGCCTTGCAAACAGATTCGGCTCATAATTATTTTCTTCGATGATTTTTTTTATCTTCTGGGCCGTTGCATCTTTGACGCTTCCCCCGTTCAGATATCTTGATACAGTACTTTTTGCCACACCGGACATCTGGGCTATATCATTTATTGTCAGTTTTTTTTCCAAATTATTTTCCCCCATAGCGTCTATTTCGAACCTGCTTATAATACAGAGAACCTGCCAGTGACAGCTTCTTCCGGACACATGCCGATTCAAAATGTCTTAATATGTATTATACTCTTCTTTGAAATTTCCTGTCAAATTATCTCCTGTCCGAAATAGAGGATTCACACAAAGATTTTCAAGGGTTTGCGGAGAATTTTATTAAAAATATAACAGTTATTAAATCTCTTAAAACAGGTGAAATCTCAATCGGGATTTCTTTCTGCAGACGCTGCCGCAGGAATTGGTCTTCTCTCATTCTTCTCTTTCTACGCTATAATATAACTGTTTTGGACTCTTTGGCTTATCTGGAATACTCAACTTAATTACGCCAGCTTCTACTAATGGATTTACATACGTCTGTATAGCATAAGTAACAGAATTTAACCCCAGATAATCACAAATTTCCTTTCTTGTACGCGGTGTTTTACAAAATACTATTAAATTATTTGTTTCTTCATCATTTGACATATCTTCATAATCATTCTTTGATTCTTTATATAGTTTTACAATAAAACTTCCTCTTTCATCCAAGAATTCTGGCTGTCTTAAGTTATATTTCTCCATTTCCATCCGGATTGTTGGAATTCCCGAATACCTGTTTTCTGTTATTCCCAATGTTTCAAGTGCCGATGCAAGTACCGGATTTCTTGTATCCGGTTGAATTTTTCCTAATTGGTCAATAGTGTTTCTTCCATATAATCCACCTGGATTATGTATTTCAATCCTGTCTTCAAACATTATAAGTTGAATCGGCATTCCTTCTGTATGAGTACTATAATCACGATGTACTAATGCATTTATAATAGCTTCTCTAACTGCTGTTATTGGATAGTCTGTTCTGTCAGTTCTTCGTCCGGTTGTCGGACTTATAATTGTCTTTGTCCGCATATTTCGTTTCACAAATAATAATGCCTCATCCAACATTTCCGGAATTGTTCCTTCTATTCTCTGATTATCCGAGAATCTTTCCCCCATGTCGCCAAGACTTCCTATTGTTCTCCCAGGAATTACAATTGCCGTAATACACAATTGTGGAAAATATGCCTGTGGATATGGACTAAAAAGCAAAGTCGCACTAAGCGTTACTTTCTCTCCTCGCTTTATGCTCATAAGTTCATAAATACTTTCATTATCGAGTGTTGCTAATCTTTGTTTTCCTCTCTTTAACAGTTCAACATAACGATTCAGTTCTTCCTGATCCAATGACATTAATGTTACTCTCGGAACCTCACGGATATCGTCTTGATATTTTCTTCTATATGCTTCATAACTATATATTTCGTATTCTGTCATCGGTTCATCACTATCTCCAATACGGGTATAGGACCCCTTCAACCTTCCACGTCCTTGATAATAGCAAGGTCTGTCTGCCAAATCTATTCCGGGAATTTCAGCAGAAACAAATTTTTTATTTTCCTTCTCCACAACTGTAATAAGCGGCCGTACAACCGGATTCATCTGCAAGCATTGCTCGTTAATTTTCTTTTGAATGTCCTGAGCATCATAAACACCAACTTCTTTATAATCTTGTTTCTCATCAATTCCAAAAACAATAATGCCACCATCATCCTGATTAGAAAAGCTTGACAAAGAATCATATAATCGTTTCGGACATCCTTGCTCCGCTGATTTCAATTCCAAATTCTGCGTTTCGCATTTCATTTTTTGAATTAATTTTAGTTTGTCATATAATTCTTCTGTTGTCATTTTAGTTCCTCCATTTATATTTTAGATTCTAGCACTATATTTAAGTTTATGCAAGAAACTCAAATATTATTCTTATGAACTAAAAAAGAACTCAAATTTATACTTCAAATTTGAGTTCTTTTTCATTTTCAATGTCCACTTATTCCTCTCTATATTTTCTAGTCCATCTCTTCTTCAATCTTCTCCGCAACCGCCACATCCGCCGGCAGCCACTTCACATCTGCCAACTGCTCCCTGGTCAGCCATCTGGCTGCCTCATGCTCCTTCAGCATCAGATCCCCTTTCACAATCTCACACCAGAAACAATCCATCGAAAGATGAAATCCCGGATAATCATACTCCACCGTCTCGATCCACTCGCCAACCGCAACTTCCGTATCCAGTTCTTCCATGATCTCACGCTTCAACGCTTCCTGCGGTGTCTCCCCGGCTTCGATCTTACCGCCTGGGAATTCCCATCCGCCTTTGAACTCGCCGTATCCGCGCTGCGTTGCGAATATCATCGTTCTTCCGTCTTCCTTTACTGCCTTTATCACTGCTGCCACAACTCTTATCGTCTTCATCTTACCTTTTATCTCCCGTCAAAAATCTTTCTGTAACAGTCTCTATTCATTCACAATATACTGATAAATATCTTCCCGTACCGGAGTCTCCAGCTCCCATTCAATCTCCACCGCCGTCTTATCCGTATTCGGCATCACAAACTGCTTCGCATTCCCGGTCGCAATCACACGCCCCAGATAATAGAATTCCTTGGATATCTTATCATCCTTATTCTTTCTCACAAACAGCTGCACATCTATGCCACGTTCTGTTGCGTTCAGGAAATTCTGCACATCTTCTGAGTCCATGCTTCTTCCGCTTTTGGAAATCGCGATCAGCCGGTTCTCTGCTACGAAATGATCTTCGTATTTCGTGGTATCGCTGATATTGTCCTACTTATCGTAGTTAATGAATATCGGAAATGTCTTAGTCTTCTTATCATATTTATAACCGCCGATGTTCAGCGGCACTTCATTTCTCTCCCAGTTCAGCAGACGGCAGGCATCCTCATATGTATATTTCTGATACAATACCAGATTCGTATCCTGATAATGGTAACTGTAATTGACCTTATATCTCGAGATTCCGAAGTCCACCAGTTCCTCCAGAATCGCACAGAATTCCGGATTCTGTAACATTTTCTCATAAGAATCGGAAATGCCATAATCATTCTGTTCCTTCTTCAGAAATACACACTGTGCGTAAGTCTTCTTTGCTGCGCTCGTCGGAAATTCATTGGTCATCATATTGATCACATTTTCCGTACAGTACTCGTCCATCTCACAATGATACTTCTCGGATAAATGCTTCTGCAGACGCCCAATGATTCCATGGCGATACTGCAACGTACGTTTCAACAATTCCAGCTCATGAATCCGCTTGCCACTCGCCAGCTTTTTGGAAATGAATTCGATTGCTTTTTCTTCGTCTTCTGACAGCCGGATGGTATATTCCTTTTCGTATTTCACAAGGAATTTATAATACGAACCCATACTGTTATTATCAAAGATCCGCAGCACATCCATTTCCCCATATTTATCAAAATCCGCAAGCGCCGGGATATGCCCCAGCTTATTCTTCAGATTCGTATAATTCTCCCGGATTAATTTGATATCGCTGAAGTTCGCATTATCAATTGCCTGGAAGATCCGCTTTCTGGAAATCTCATCGAAGTGAATCGTGCTCGCCCCCGGAATCACTCTGCCGCCTTCCGTGACATAACGGCGGATATTGTCCTTGTTATAACTGCGGTCGCCGGACAGCACAATCGGAATCATAAAGTTATTCCGGTAATTTCCGATGAAATCCAGTACAACGACATATTCTTTGTTCTCGGCTTTTCGAAGTCCACGTCCTAGCTGCTGGATGAACACGATCGGCGACTCTGTCGGACGAAGCATGATGACCTGATTGATCTCCGGCACGTCCACACCCTCGGAAAATATGTCTACGGAAATGATGTAGTCCAGGGCATCTTCGGATTCTTCTCCTGCCAGCCGTTCGATCGCTGCTGCTCTCGCTTCTTCCGAATCACTACCGCTCAGCACCAGCGTCCGCCAGCCCTTGGCATTGAATTTCTTCGATAATTCCTTTGCCTCATCAATCCGGCTACAGAAGATTAATCCCTTCACACGATCACCACTGTATCCGAAATATTCCGCCTGTTTCATGACATTTTCCACACGTTCTTCGGATGTCAGATAGCGGAAGTTCTCCACCTTTTCTTCGGATGATTTTCCCGCATCTGCAATAATATCCAGATCCGTGATTCCAAAATAGTGGAACGGACACAATAGATCCTCCTCCATCGCATCCTGCAGACGAATCTCGTATGCGATCTGATGATTGAAGATTTCGTAAATGTTCCTGCCTTCCAGATTGTCGTCTCGTTTATCCGGCGTTGCGGTCATACCAAGCCACAGCTTTGGTTCAAAATAGTCCAGAACTTTTTTGTAGCTGTTGGCGGCGCTTTCGTCAGCATGTAAATAAAATACTTCTAAAATTAGTTCCCGGCATAGTTGATATCACACTTTACATTGTTTATATTTTATTTTTGAACTTTTGAATAAGTTTTATATTATCAGGTCTTACAATATGAATATATTTTTCCATAGTTGAATCAAACGAAATAATATAGGAATTTGTATTCGCCAAAATAACTTCGCCTTGTTTTAATGGTCTTATATATCCCAAACAACCAGCACACAACATATCAAAAATATCATTCTTCTTTAATTTTTGTGCCCTATCAAACCATGCATTAAACATGACCTCTTTAAGATAATCCGTTTGATATCTATTATATCCATATTTTAAAAACATATCTGATATTCTCTGTTTTGCATACTCCAAAAATTTAATATTGGTTTGAAGCACTGAAACTATTCCTGGCATAGTTCCATTCAACCCATCAAAACCTTTTGAATCACTTTCAGCATTTGCTTTTTGAATAGCCTCTATAATATCAATTTGATTTTCTATACACGCAGCACATCCTGCAAGTGTTAAATCTATAACTTTGCATGCATCGTTAAGCACATCAATATATTTTTCTTTTAATATATTTTGATCTTTACCTTGTTCATAACCAACTTTCAATGCATTTTTAAATTCATTTGTTACTACTTCCTGATTTTCTTGAAATTCTTTTCTTCCAAGGAATTCCCAAATGCCTTTTTCCTGATTTTCAGTAAACTTATTCATTTCAGATAATCTGTATTCCAAATATAAATTCCTAGTTATTTCATAGAATAAATAACTAAATCTGCTTTCAATATCAATCTTTGTATTCAACAATTGATACGCATATTTCTTTAAATCATTATCACTCATATGATATATGCAATTCATCTCCACATCACTTACACAATAATCGGGAATATTATTGAATAATGATAATTTTTTTTCTCCTCTAAAATCCAAAATTTGTTTTAATCTTTTTTTATCATCTCTAAAATGAACCATTATTTCTATAAAAACAGATGTTGGAAGACTCTTATCAAATATAGAATCTAAATACCCTCTCAATTCTTTTTCTTTTACATGTGCAGATTCACCCAATCCTACATTCTTTCTCCCCATATATGAATAAAAAGCGTTTGCATCTAAAAATATCATACCTTTCCCCTCTTCTTTTAAACTACTTATTTCGACTTTATATCTTAAGGTTTTCAACCAACTCTTCCTTTTTGTAGTGTGTTTAACACCTTACATACCCTTTACTTATTATTTTTCAATTCGTCATAGAAACCTACTTCATATTTCTCATGAATTTCAATAAAATTTTCAATTTCTTCTATGCTAAGAATATTTTCAGATGGAACACTTCCAATTGTCATTCCTGTAAAGTCAAATTCATATGGATATTTATACATCTTCGTCACAATAAAATATTTTAAAATTTCGACAATTACATCTGTCCTAGAACGTTCTCGCATTTGTGATAATTTACATTTGAATTTTATTATACAAGGTTTTCCTAAAATCCAAAGCCGTTTATACGGTTCTTTTTTATGTAAATTCTTGTCTATATTCTCAATAGACCATCGCACAATTTCTCCACCCAAATTAGTTGCAAAAATACTTGCATTAACATCGTTATAAATAGTTTTTTTATCTCCTTGAAAGTGTACAGATTCCGTTCGGGATTCTATATTTCTATCCCAATACACATAAATATGTTTAAAAATTTTTTCTATCATATCTTGTGCAACTCCAATTTGTGACAAGAGTAATCTAATACGTTTTTCTCCTAAACAGCCACGTCCACCACTCACAATTATTCCATTTCTCCAAAAATCTTCTTCATCTAAAACTCGTGTACAATGCCATACTGCAACCTCTGTTTCTAAATTATTATTTAAAAAGTCTACTACACTATTACTTTCTTTAAGACATAAATCCTGTAATTGATGCTCTATCTGCCACCATTCAGTTACGCCTTCTAGTGATATCCTATTTCGTATATAATCTTCAAATCTTGCATCCCACATTTGCAATTCTTTCGGAAATGAACTTGGATTATCAAAATCAATCATTTCTCTCATATAAATTGTTCTCCCTTTATTTCAGTCACTTCTAAATTTTGCAAAACCTGTTTTTGCCAACTTTTTCATGTTTCTTT
>OKSH01000731.1_pt1 | contig 33425 bp, 28 predicted proteins | sample 1601231 | NCBI WGS metagenome assembly OKSH01 (sample SAMEA3541596, study PRJEB24748) | human gut metagenome | biome: human gut; feature: human-associated habitat; material: faeces | place: China | collected 2012
CTCTTTAAGTCATCTTAAATGACTCTGAGGTGTCTGTTAAACCTGTGGCGATTCAACTCCGCGCGGGTCAGCTTTTCTCCTGACATCAGCAATGGAGCAAGGTAATTACTAATGACAAGTTAGCTCCCATCAACATATCTACCGAATGACCCCTGCATTTGCGGCGTCATCGTGGCGAAAAATCAGGCCAGGACTGACATCAGTAGGTGCTCCGGTGATAAGCCTAGTCACAACCGGCATTACTAACTGACAGTTGTATTTAACCCTGGGGACAGGTCAGCTATACACAAAACAATATTTGACAGTGATCAGAAAAACGTCAATTATTATACAAATCAATCTATTTTCATTATACATTTTAATGACATATCTCTATCTATAGACTTGAGGTCATGATGTCCGGATCAGGTGGTGGGAGCTTTGGTGGTCAATTTGGTCAAGATGCTTTTGAACTTTCATGCGAGAAATTAACGATAACCACACAGCTCAGCTCTCCAGACCCGGCTGTAGTGTTATCACTCAATGTTGGTGACATATTGATCATCCGGCAGCGTAATCACAATGGACTCTCTCTAACTGAAGCCGTCTTTGGCGGTAACCAAGTTGCGGGCGGTATTGCCTCTCCTCAAATCCAGCGTATGCGTGAATGCATTGCGCTTGGTACTACTTATGTTGCCCGGGTCATTTCAATCAATGGTGGGCAGGTCATGGTTAAGGTCTATGCACAATGAATACAAATACTCCAGATAGTGGAGTTCTGACGCTAGTTGGAGGCTCTTACCATGAAATCTGCCAGCACCCTGGCTACCACGATATTTTCGGTTCTGCCGGTCGAGCGGCATCGGCGCTTGCACATCTCAAAGTACCAGTTAACTTTCACACTTACGCTGATGACAGCGTTGCTCAAGTACTTCGTGAGAGAGCCTATTTTGAAGGTTTTGATGTAGACATACAGCCAATTGCGCGGTCTATTTTGTTTCATTATGAACATGGTCTATCAGAACCTAAAATTTATAACGTCCCTCCTGCTTTAATGCCAGATATCAGATTGAAAGCGACTAACGTACTACGTTATGGAATGCTTGAAGGGACTGCTGTAGTTGATGCTGAATACGCCGTGTATGACCCTCAGAATGTATCAACACCAGAATTGTTTGAGCAAAACGGTTCCACAGCAAAGAATCTGGCACTAATCCTCAATCGCTATGAAGCAACAACGTTGAGTGGTCAACCTGGCTTGTCTGCTGCGGAGCAAGCCATCTATTTGTTTAATCAAGGTCACGCACAGGTAATTATAATTAAGCAAGGGCCTGCTGGGGCACTGGTATGTGATAATGGGAAAATATCCACGGTTCCAGCCTATGAGACCAGTCATGTATTCAAAATAGGGTCAGGAGATGCGTTCGTTGCTTATTTTGCTTACCAGTGGATGATTAATAAAAAGTCTGCTCATGATGCAGCTAATGCTGCTTCTCATGCAACAGCGTATTATTGTGAGAACAACTTATTTCCATCAACTCAGGGGCTCGCTGCTTTTAATCCTAAGGCAATTTCACCTACTCCTGAATTTCTCCGTGGTAAAACATATTCGGTGTATCTCGCAGGTCCTTTCTTTACTCTTGCACAGATGTGGTTAATTGAACAAGTTCGCCGCAATTTGAGCGATCTCGGCTTGAAAGTCTTTTCCCCTTATCATGATGTTGGGCATGGTGAAGCAGAAGATGTTGTGGAAAAAGATCTTGAGGGCATAAGAAATGCTGACATCATTTTTGCTATTGGTGATGGCTTGGATGCCGGAACAATATATGAGGTAGGGTTCGCTCGAGCATGCAATATACCTGTAGTCTTCTATGCGGAAAATGAAGCAGATGAAGATAAAAAAATGATGTCTGGTTCAGGATGCATCTTGTGCAAGGACTATGTTACCGCAATCTATAAAACTCTTTGGGCAGTGGTACAGAAATGAAGACAGCTCTATTGCTCTCTGGTGGTATGGACTCTATATCCATTGCTTGGTGGAAACGACCAGATATTGCCATTACTTTAGATTATGGTCAACGTGCTGCGGAGGCAGAAATAAAAGCAGCTAGTGCGACCTGTAGCACCCTGAAAATTGCTCATCATGTCATTAAAGTAGATTGTAGCTCTTTAGGGTCTGGGGATATGGCGGGCGCAGAGGCAGATTCTAACGCGCCATCCAGTGACTGGTGGCCTTATCGTAATCAAATGCTGATTTCACTTGCTGCAATGAAAGCCATTACGCTTGGTGTCACGCACCTCTGGATAGGGACGGTAAAGTCTGATGGCTCTCATTTAGATGGCACGCTAGCTTTTGTGGATAAAATCAGTGAACTGATGTCTTTTCAGGAAGGGAAAATAGTCGTTGAAGCTCCAGCAATAGAACTTTCCACAACTGAGTTGGTTAGAGTTTCTGGCGTCACTCCGGGTGGGCTTGCATGGGCGCATAGTTGTCACAAAGCTAATGTACCCTGCGGTGATTGCCGTGGGTGTAATAAGTATTTTCAGGTTTTGGATGAAGTAGGATATGGACTGGACAGACCTAGGTAACCCCTTTCCACGTAAGCATCCCCTAACATACCAACCTATTGACTGGCCGGTCGAGAAAGTTATTTTTCTACCTCCCCCATCTGAAAGTAATGTACTTCCGTCTATGCGTTCAATTATAGATTCACGTAGAACAAGACGTGAATTTGGACTATTAGGGGAGAATGTTCTTTCAGAATGGCTTTGGTTAGTTGCCAGAGAATTGGTAACTGGACATTCTAACTATGGCTTCCCACTAACCCAACGACCAGTACCATCTGCTGGTGCAATTCATCCTATACACATTATTATTTCCTTACCAGAAAATGATACGTGGCAGCTCTACTTGCCGGATAAACATGCATTGGCGGTGCTCTCAAAACCAAACCAGACAAGAGATTTAGTTCGCAGTGAATTATCGCCTGTGCTTGATATCCAATCCGGCATTGTTATTAGGCTTATTGCTGAACCGGGAAAGACCAGTGCTAAATACGAACATGCAGACAGCCTTGTTTGGCGTGATGCCGGTGTTTTAACCGGCCATATGGCGCTTGTTGCCGAAGCGCTTGCTTGTAATTTTTGCCCGCTAGGCATTACCGGTCATGAGTGGTGCGCCAGTTTAAAACTGGAGGACCGTTTGGCTGGCGTTGGTTTGGCGATTCTTGGCTCTCGCTAGTCGTGGTTTAAGTTTTGTAAGCGGCTGACCTCTAGAGGATTCAAGCAGAGCGAAAACTGTATTTGAGGATGCCTGCATTTCATACCAAATGAGCGCGTCCAACTCTGAAGATTTTACTCCCATTGATTTACTAAACTGAATGAATAGTTGTTCAAGTTTCAAATAATCGCGCTCAACAGTTAAATCTTTAGGGAAAAAACCAGCCAATAGGCCGGCTCGCAGAATGTGAATATCCAGTATTGCAATATCATCTGCATTAAGCCAATTCCGAGCTATCCATGAAGCTGTTTTGTAGCCGATACCAGGAATAGTAGTAAGCCAGTCGCGGAGTTGTCGGCCTGATTCAAGCGGCGGTACTTCTACATCCAGTTTGTTCAGGGCAGCGGCTAGATAGCGAGCTTTCTGTTTTGCGAAACGGTAAAGGACTGATTTGTCACCAGTGTTGATTGGCTGAGAAAGCCACTCGTAAAGATCTCCTTCTGAAGGGGGTGATGCTTCAAATGCTCCATAGGATTTTAAGAGTTTAAAGGCGGCAATACCTATTGCTGCAGGTATGCCATGTCCACCAAGTAAACATGCCCCCACTTCCTCTTTCAGAGTATGCCCCAGTTTGTAATTAACTGTATTAATTTCCAGTCGACGAGCCAATACTTGGTAGGCCCAGTATGCTGGTGACGGGAATGCTTCAATATGTCCCCATTTTACTCCTGGGAGTATGTCTTGATCGGGCGCAGGAAAATCGAGGTGGATTATAGTTGGCCCCACAAATACTGCTCCACGCTGAGTCATGCTGTCTCCTGACCATATTTTAAATTAAGCCATTGAATCAACTCGCCTCGTTCTATTGGCTCCATTTGGTCTATACGGTTGTATAAGCGAGAGCGCCTGCGAGCAACGGTTTGCCTTTCCCGATAGTTATTACCTAGATAACGAGAATCGTGGAGTTTTGTTGGAGGGGCATAGTTCATCCATACACTTTCTTCACGAACACCAGTATGGGTTTTCGCGTTAAATTTGATACAACGCCAACTACTAAGTACTTCTGCATAAAGTGGATTGTCATACCCTGAAATCATAACGTTACATGGTAATGATAATAGTTTTTCCAGAAGCTGTTGGTGGTCTTTGTCCGTATATTCATGCCGATATATTCGGCTGCGTTTCCGGGTGCTATGAACGTATGGTGGATCAACGTAAATCAACTCGTTTCCGTTAAATGGAAACGATCTAAGAAACGAAAGGACATCATCGTTAATGAGCTCACACAAACAGGGCTCAGTATTACGCCACTGTTCGATGACTTTGCTGTCAATATCTACACCAATGTTCCTTTCAGCGGGTAGTTTGTTGCGCATAACTGCGCCTCCGCCTAAGTGCGTCTCAATATACGTTTGGTGCTCGGGCATCAAGTTGATGAGCCGTTGGTAGCACTTGCCTTTTCCGCCTGGATATCTCATGAGGTAATCATCGTCATTTTTGACGGTGATGTCAATTCTAATTGGCCTTCAGAGGATAGATTTTGGTGATTCACAGGGACGTCTATTTGACATCGAAAACCCCTTTAACGGGCAGGAGGAATTGTCTGATGTATGTCAAGATATTGTGACCAGAGATAATCGTAGCACTAGTAATATCATGTGGTTATGTGTGATTTTTTGTGTGGTCAATCATGAATTTTAAAGTCTTCTATTGCTAATATACGTGAAATTTTTCGGACCGAATTTTCATCAGGAACTCTCATGCAATGGAATAACCTTTTAAACAGTAATCGTCGAAAACCCAAAAAAGAAAAAAAAGATCAGTCCCAAGACACTTCTAAAGGGAGACAGCAAATAGAACGCGACTTTGATCGTATCCTTTTTGCTGCACCTACTCGCAGGCTAGCAGATAAAACACAAGTTTTTCCCCTTGATAAAAATGACAGTGTTAGGACACGCCTTACCCATTCACATGAAGTGGCAAATTTGTCACGAGGTATCGGAATGCGGTTAGCTTTTGAACTTCAAAATGAAGTGTTCAAGGGGGTTGATACCAATATCTGTTTGCAACGTGATGTTCCGGCTCTACTCGCTACCATTGGCTTAGTACATGATTTGGGTAACCCACCTTTTGGTCATCAAGGTGAGAAAGCGATGAGTGAATGGTTTACAGAAAATCTTCGTTCCGATTCAGAGGAGTATAAGGATGGGATTTATGACGATTTTCGTCGTTTTGATGGTAACTCCCAGACTTTCCGTTTGGTCACTAAACTCCAGATTTTAAATGATAACTATGGGTTGAATCTGACTTATGCCACTTTGGCATCAATGATTAAATACCCAAGAGCTTCAAATTCTGATTCTTCACTCTGGAGTAAGCATGGTTTCTTTATCTCAGAGCAGGATGTCGTACATGATGTCTGGGATAAAACAGGTTTATCTGAGGGTGTTCGTCATCCGTTTACATACATAATGGAAGCCTGTGATGATATTGCCTATTCTGTGCTAGACGCTGAAGATATTGTGAAAAAGGGCCTTGCATCATTTCATGACCTTATGGATTTCATTAATTGCCATTTACTTTGTAAAGATGACATTGTTGCAAAACGCGTAGTTGAGAACTGCAAAGATATTCATACGACCTATGCGCAGCAAAACTTATCTCCTGCAGAGCTTAATGACATGAGTATGCAGATGTTCCGAGTTTTTGCTATTGCGGAATTAGTTGATGCTGTTGTTATTGCATTCAAAGATAACATTGATAAGTTTTTGAATGATAATTGTGAAATTAAAGATCTAATGTCCCAGAGTACCGGCTGTAACCTCTGTAAGGTGTTGAAGCAATTTGACAGTTCTAGGGGCTATCAACACAGCAGCGTACTCAAGCTCGAACTCAAAGGTTCTAATTACATCAAAGGCCTAATGGATATGCTCTGGCTCGGAATAAAGGGTCGTGCAACACATGATACACAATGGGATACCCCATTTGGTCGTTACGTTTATGGTCGAATTTCAGAAAATTACCGTCGTATTTTTGAACAAGAAAACGACTTACCTGCTCATTACAAAGAAGCTCAGTTGCTTGCTGATGCGATTTCGGGCATGACTGACAGTTATCTGATAGCATTACATGATGAACTCGCAACACTCTACCAGTACGAATGTCGTCAGAGATGAGAATCTCCTTAAGCGCCGGATAAAGTATTACATCAAATCAGGCCGGGGCGGCAGACAAAATGAGACGGCGCTGATAAAAGCGCTGTCGCAGCAGGCACATCTGTATGTTTTTGGGGGGCTTATTCGTGATATTGGTCTCTATACGGCTCATCAGTTTCGTTCTGATATAGACTTGGTTTTTGCCGGTTCCAGAAAGCATCTCCAGAAAGCACTTTCAGATTATGGGCTGCAAAAAATAAGTGAAAATAAATTTGGTGGCTTCAGGGTTAGAGACTTTAATGTTGACATCGATATCTGGAGTCTTGAAGATACTTGGGCATTTAAACATCATTTTATTATTCAAAGAGATGTGGAAAGCCTGCTGAATACAACACTAATGTCTTGGGATTCAGTTCTTTACGATATTCAAAACGATAGAATCATTACAACTGACTCATGGCTCACTGATCTACATACTGGCCGGCTTGACTTGGTACTAGAACATACTCCCGATGTAAACAGCGCTCTAATCAGAATCTTACGTACTATTTATGGTAAAGAAGTTCTCATGCTGGGCGAGCGCCTTTGTCAGTTTTTAGCCTCGTCGATGAATGCTTACCCAGACCACAGATTAGTTAGTGAAGAGCTTGAACGTTATAGAACAAGCTACATTACTAGCACAAGACTGTCTAAACTCCGGCAAGATCTTGCCAAGTGGTCGGGAAAAGGTGGTCTACAAGTAAACTCTCATCTGTACTGTAAGCAGTTGAACTTGGAGTTTTTTTCACCAACTGAAAAAAAATAATATCTTGGCCTATTGAGCGACTATCTAAACGGAGGGGCTCTCGGGGAGCCGTACATGAGATTTTATAATTACCTGATTTTTATATGTTCATTCCAACTGACCCACTCCCCGTTGATTAACACACCCCGATGTTAGTGCCTCGATTTTTCAACTATCGTATTAGTTAACATTTATTGGATCACATCCATCTGGACGTCTAGGTGGATATAAATGTTTTACTATGCTATTTTTCCAAATCCCCCTTTGATAACAATCCCTTCTTTTCCTAAATTACCAATATAATCTGCATACCACTGCATCATCTCCTTGCGCCCCTCCAGATACTGCGCATGGTTATACGTCCCACGTATCGCGTTCTTATCCACATGCGCAAGCTGCGTTTCTATCCACGCTGAGTTAAAGCCTTCTTCATGCAAAATGGTACTCATCGTGTGACGGAAACCGTGCCCCGTCAGCCTCCCTTTATATCCCAGCAACTCAATGACTTGGTTAATGCTTTCTTTACTGATCGGCTTACGTGGATCATTCCTACCGATAAAAACCAGAGGGTGATGTTTTGAGATCGGTTCAAGTTGTTTAAACAGTGCAATGACCTGTTCTGAGAGCGGTACAATATGTGGCCGCTTCATCTTCATCACTTCCGCTGGGATCTCCCATAATTTCTTCTCAAAATCGATATCCTCCCAGCGTGCGAAACGCAGTTCTTGTGTGCGAACACCGGTTAACATAATGATCTGAGTGGCAGTTTTAGTGATAATACTGCCGGTATAGCCCGCCAGATCGTTAAGGAAATAAGGAAGTTCATTGGCAGTAAGGAAGGGGAAATGTACTTTTTTCGGTGTAGCTAAAGCACTGGCAAGATCGGGGGCTGGGTTGTATTCGGCCCTACCAGTGACAATTGCATAGCGAAACACCTCACCACAACGCTGGCGGACCTTGCGCATTTTCTCCAGAGCTCCGCGTTTTTCCATTTTACGCAGTGCTTCCAGTAACTCCATTGGCTTGATTTCGGCAATCGGGCGCTTGCCAATGTAGGGAAAAATGTCTTTCTCAAAGGTATCGATGATTTCATCACGATAGCGTAATGACCAGCGATCGGCTTTAGTCTGATGCCACTCGCGAGCAACAGCTTCGAAAGTGTTTTTCAGAGTCATTTGCTGGGCGATTTTTTCCTCTTTCTTTGTCTCACCCGGATCGCCCCCAGCGGCGAGAATTTTCCTGGCTTCGCTGCGTTTTTCGCGCGCGTCGGCCAGTGAAACATCGGGGTATACACCAATAGAAAGCATCTTTTCTTTACCGACGAAGCGGTACTTCATTCGCCAGTATTTTGAACCATTAGCGTTAATCAGTAGATACATACCACCGCCATCAGCCAGCTTATAGGGCTTTTCTTTTGGCTTCGCGGTTTTCACTTTAACATCGGTTAGAGCCATGACATCCTCCGGCTTTTGATGAGTCCATGCTCCTGAGGGGATTTCTGCCAGTAACTAACCCGATACCCCAATGCACCCCTTATATAACAAAGATATTGTTAAAAGCCGTTGTTATGTATCACATTTTTGCCATTATGGGGGTGCTGATATTTTAAGAGAAAATAACACCCCCTAAAGCACCCCCAAAAATAACTTGATGCGGGTTGAAGTCGGTTGACTTCGGGATATAGGGAAAGCTTGATATATAAGGGATTAAAAGGGAGTTTATTGACTTCGGGAGAGTTCAGTAGAGGTTAATTGGCGGAAGATCACAGGAGTCGAACCTGCCCGGGACCGCTGGCGGCCCCAACTGGATTTGAAGTCCAGCCGCCTCACCGGAGACGACGATCTTCCGCGCCTCGATTGCTACATGGAGGCGGGGCGCATTATAGCTACTTCCTTGAGTTTCTACATCCCCCAGATCAGTTTTTTCCGCCTAATACACGCAGCGTATTATCACGAAAGCATTATAGTTCATATAAAACCCATATTTTACAATGATATATGAGCGGAATTAACGCTACCACGATCACATAAAACAAGAATCATAAATTAATAACCAGATATCGGAATATTCGCTCTCACAGGGATGGTTTACAAAATGCGTTATCGGTCTCAGCACCCCTATAGCATCAAGGAAAAGCAGATGAAGAGTGAAGTGTTGTCCGTTAAAGAGAAAATTGGTTATGGCATGGGAGACGCCGCCAGCCACATTATTTTCGATAACGTAATGTTATATATGATGTTCTTTTATACCGATATTTTTGGCATTCCTGCCGGTTTTGTCGGAACCATGTTTTTGGTCGCTCGTGCACTGGATGCGATTTCCGATCCTTGCATGGGGTTGTTGGCCGATCGAACGCGCTCTCGCTGGGGTAAATTTCGTCCGTGGGTACTGTTTGGCGCACTGCCATTCGGGATCGTCTGTGTACTGGCCTATAGCACGCCAGATCTCAGTATGAACGGCAAAATGATCTATGCAGCAATTACTTACACCCTACTTACCTTACTTTATACCGTCGTCAATATCCCTTACTGCGCATTGGGTGGTGTAATCACCAATGACCCGACTCAGCGTATCTCGCTGCAATCCTGGCGTTTTGTGCTGGCGACCGCGGGAGGCATGCTTTCTACTGTTCTGATGATGCCACTGGTTAATTTAATTGGCGGTGATAATAAACCACTCGGTTTCCAGGGCGGTATCGCGGTCCTTTCCGTGGTGGCATTCATGATGCTGGCATTTTGTTTCTTCACCACTAAAGAACGCGTTGAAGCACCACCTACAACAACGTCTATGCGGGAAGATTTACGTGATATCTGGCAAAACGACCAGTGGCGGATTGTCGGTTTACTAACCATTTTCAATATCCTGGCGGTGTGCGTACGCGGTGGGGCGATGATGTATTACGTCACATGGATTTTGGGCACGCCGGAAGTGTTTGTCGCTTTTCTCACCACTTATTGCGTGGGTAACCTGATTGGTTCCGCACTGGCAAAACCTCTGACCGACTGGAAATGTAAAGTCACTATCTTCTGGTGGACGAACGCCCTGCTGGCAGTGATTAGCCTCGCGATGTTCTTTGTTCCCATGCAGGCCAGCATCACTATGTTTGTCTTCATCTTCGTGATTGGTGTGTTGCATCAACTGGTGACACCTATCCAGTGGGTAATGATGTCCGATACCGTCGACTACGGCGAGTGGTGCAATGGTAAACGCCTGACCGGGATCAGTTTTGCTGGCACGCTGTTTGTGCTCAAACTGGGGTTGGCCTTCGGCGGCGCTCTTATCGGCTGGATGCTGGCTTATGGCGGATATGATGCGGCAGAAAAAGCGCAGAACAGCGCCACGATTAGCATCATTATTGCGCTATTCACGATTGTTCCGGCGATCTGTTATTTGCTGAGCGCGATTATCGCTAAACGCTACTACTCACTCACGACGCACAATCTGAAAACCGTTATGGAACAGCTGGCTCAGGGTAAACGCCGTTGCCAGCAACAATTCACCTCTCAAGAAGTGCAGAACTAAGGAACGGCAATGAAAATTAGCGATGGAAACTGGTTGATTCAACCTGGCCTCAATTTGATTCACCCGCTTCAGGTGTTCGAGGTTGAACAGCAGGATAATGAAATGGTGGTCTATGCTGCCCCCCGTGATGTGCGTGAACGTACCTGGCAGCTTGATACGCCTTTATTTACGCTGCGCTTTTTCTCCCCACAGGAAGGTATTGTCGGTGTGCGGATTGAGCATTTTCAGGGGGCGCTGAATAACGGTCCTCATTATCCGCTCAATATTTTGCAGGACGTGAAGGTCACAATCGAAAACACAGAACGTTATGCTGAGTTTAAAAGTGGCAACTTAAGCGCGCGTGTCAGCAAAGGTGAGTTCTGGTCACTGGATTTTCTGCGCAACGGCGAACGTATTACCGGTAGTCAGGTGAAAAATAATGGCTACGTGCAGGACACGAATAATCAACGCAATTATATGTTTGAGCGGCTTGATCTTGGCGTTGGCGAAACAGTTTACGGTCTGGGAGAGCGCTTTACTGCCCTGGTGCGCAATGGCCAGACGGTAGAGACCTGGAACCGGGACGGCGGCACAAGTACTGAACAGGCGTATAAAAATATCCCGTTCTACATGACTAACCGTGGTTATGGGGTACTGGTCAATCATCCCCAGTGTGTCTCTTTTGAAGTGGGATCGGAGAAAGTCTCCAAAGTGCAGTTCAGCGTTGAGAGTGAATATCTCGAATACTTTGTTATCGACGGCCCGACGCCGAAAGCGGTACTTGATCGTTATACCCGCTTTACTGGTCGTCCGGCGCTGCCGCCCGCGTGGTCCTTCGGCCTGTGGCTAACCACTTCATTTACCACCAACTACGACGAAGCGACGGTAAACAGCTTTATCGATGGTATGGCGGAACGCAATCTGCCGCTGCATGTTTTCCACTTTGACTGTTTCTGGATGAAAGCCTTCCAGTGGTGCGATTTTGAGTGGGACCCGCTGACTTTCCCTGACCCGGAAGGGATGATCCGCCGCCTGAAAGCGAAAGGGCTGAAAATCTGCGTCTGGATTAACCCCTATATCGGTCAAAAATCCCCCGTCTTTAAAGAGTTACAAGAGAAAGGCTATTTACTCAAACGCCCGGACGGTTCGCTATGGCAGTGGGATAAATGGCAGCCAGGTCTGGCGATTTATGACTTTACCAATCCGGATGCCTGCAAATGGTACGCCGACAAACTGAAAGGTCTGGTCGCGATGGGCGTTGATTGCTTTAAGACCGACTTTGGCGAACGTATCCCAACTGATGTTCAGTGGTTTGACGGTTCCGATCCGCAGAAAATGCATAACCATTATGCGTACATCTACAACGAACTGGTGTGGAACGTGCTCAAGGACACCGTTGGTGAGGAAGAAGCTGTCTTGTTTGCCCGCTCGGCCTCCGTCGGTGCGCAGAAATTCCCGGTACACTGGGGTGGCGATTGTTACGCTAACTACGAATCAATGGCGGAAAGCCTGCGCGGTGGTTTGTCTATTGGCCTTTCAGGTTTTGGCTTCTGGAGCCACGATATCGGCGGCTTTGAAAATACCGCTCCGGCGCACGTTTACAAACGCTGGTGCGCGTTTGGTTTGCTCTCCAGCCATAGCCGTTTACACGGTAGCAAATCTTATCGTGTGCCGTGGGCCTACGATGATGAGTCCTGTGATGTGGTGCGCTTCTTCACGCAACTGAAATGCCGCATGATGCCGTATCTGTATCGTGAAGCTGCGCGTGCGAACGCGCGGGGTACGCCGATGATGCGGGCCATGATGATGGAGTTCCCGGACGATCCGGCTTGTGATTACCTTGACCGTCAATACATGTTAGGCGACAACGTGATGGTTGCGCCGGTGTTCACTGAAGCGGGCGATGTGCAGTTCTACCTGCCGGAAGGTCGCTGGACACACCTGTGGCACAACGATGAACTCGACGGTAGTCGCTGGCATAAACAGCAGCACGGCTTCCTGAGTCTGCCCGTTTATGTGCGTGATAACACTCTACTGGCGCTGGGCAACAACGATCAACGTCCCGATTACGTGTGGCACGAAGGCACGGCATTCCACCTCTTTAATCTGCAAGACGGGCATGAAGCCGTCTGTGAAGTGCCCGCTGCTGACGGATCGGTGATCTTTACTTTAAAAGCAGCACGTACTGGCAACACGATTACTGTGACTGGTGCGGGCGAGGCGAAGAACTGGACACTGTGCCTGCGCAATGTTGTGAAAGTAAATGGTCTGCAAGACGGTTCGCAGGCTGAAAGTGAGCAGGGGCTGGTGGTGAAGCCTCAAGGGAATGCGCTGACAATTACGTTGTAATCTATTGATGGAATGCCGGGTACGTCTGAGTCGTACCCGGCGAGATTGATGTTTACCGCACCGGCTCCGTCGATGTAACTTCACCGCTGGAAACGATGCCAGCATTCATGGTTTGAGTCACTTGCTGCTTTGCGGCGTTCACGGCATGCAATTGCCCGCTAACCGTAGGTTTCAGCGGGGCATTGGCCTGAATATCTCCACTGGCGGTAAGCTGAATATTGCCGTCGCCAGTCAACGGTAATTCAGGCCATCCCCATTGTTGCAAAATATTCACCGGCACACCGCGTCCATTCAGGCTGATATGGGTCTGACGTTGTGGCGTTTGTGAAACACTGGCAGTGGCTTCCAGAATGCCTTTTTCAGTAAATGCACTCAGTTCGCTGATATTCACCGTGCTGCTGTTGGCGGTCAGCGCCAGCGACGGGCGACGAACATCAACACGATTGAATGTCGCGGCGGCGGCATTCAGATTCGCCGAGCCACTCCAGACGCCCCATTTATGATCGGTAACCAGCGTCAGGTTGGCACCGTAACCATCGAGCGTGGTGAGCTGCCACGGGAAGTCAGGGTCGATATCAATGATCAGATTGCGGCTGGCGCTAAATCTCTTCAGTTGCAGGCTGTTTAACCAACCGGGTGTCGTTTCCATCCACAACTGTTGCCAGTTTTTCGGCAAGGTATATTCCAGCCCGGCAATTGCCGCATCATCAAGGATCAACGTTTTCCCGTCACGCAGCCAGTTCCCTGACGTTCTGACCATACCCCCTTCCCAGCGGCTGGTGAACTGGCGCAGCGCTACGCCCTGCGGGGAAAATTCCGCGTTTATAATCGGGTCAAATAAATGCAGCGAACCATAAATGAACTCGCTAGCGTTCATCGACAGTTTGCCTTCTTGTGTCTGCCAGTCATCTTTACTGAAGGTCATGTTGCGCAAGCTGAGATCGAGGTCGGTCACCGCCCAGTCCGGACCTTGCAAACGAGCATCGATCACTTCCAGGCGACCAATCTGCAACGACGGGACAGAGCGTAATGGCGCAAAGAAGTCGGTTAGCGATTTTTCGCTTTGTAGACGGATATCCGCCATGCGCAGGTTTTCCACTTGCCAGCTGCCGTCGGCGTTACGCTGCGCGTTTCCGGTTAATGTCCCGCGCGCGATGTCGGCACCCAGGTTAGTCAGCGTAACGCGATCGTTATCAATACTGCCTTCAATCAGTACATTGGTGGCAGGAACATCATTGAGCGAAAGCGATCCGGCACTAAACTGAATCTGCGCCTTCGTACCCAGCACTTTACCGGCTTTTGGTGACCACGGAACTACGCCGCCATTTACCCGCTGCGCGCTCAGTTTCCATTCGCTATTCGGGCTATTAAACGCCATATCACGCAGTTGCAGACGATCGGCTTTGAACGGTAGCGGCGCGGTCTGGTCGGTGAGATTCAGCGTCCCGTTTTCCAGCAGGATGGTATCGACATGGCGTGGTTCGGTCAGTTGCCGACTGCTTAGCGCAATGTCGACACTTTTGGCCACCAGGGTCGCGGGCTGGCCATCACGACCAAACGTGACGTTCTCCAGCACGATATGAGATGGCGCGGAAAAACGGTGATCCATCGCCCCGAAGGCCAGATGATAGTCGCTATTCTCGGAAACCCATGCGCTGATATGTTCTGCTCCCCAGCGGGTTTGCAGAAGAAAATAGAGGCCAGCGATCGCCACTAACAGAGCGATGAGAATGTAGAGAAGCAGCTTCCCAATAAATTTCATGGTCTTCCATCCCGTGAAATGCACATAAGGGAGTTATGCACGATTTACGCGCAATCCTCAAGGCGGGAATGGTTAAAGAGGTGAGACTGCGGCGGTAATTATCTTACCGCCGCCAGTGAATTACTGTTTTTCTGGTGGGAAAATCAGATTCAGCACGATGGCAGTAATACCGCCCGCGGCGATCCCGGAGGAGAGCAGGTTTTTCAGCCATTCAGGGGCAAACTGCAAAATCAGCGGCTGCTGAGACACGCCCAGACCAACCGCCAGCGACAGCGCGATAATCAGAATCGCCCGACGGTTCAGCGGCTCACGAGAAACGATACGCACACCGGAGGCGGCGATGGTGCCAAACATTACAAGCGTTGCGCCGCCCAGAACCGGTTCTGGAATGTGTTGTACAAAACCGCTCACTGCCGGGAACAGACCCAGCACGATCAACATCAGCGCGACGACAAAACCGACATAGCGGCTGGCAACACCAGTCAACTGGATCACTCCGTTGTTTTGCCCGAAGCAGGAGTTCGGGAAGGTGTTAAACACCGCCGAAACAAACGAGTTCAGGCCGTTTGCCAGCACGCCGCCTTTCAGGCGTTTCATGTACAGCGGACCGGACACTGGCTGTTCGGAAACGTCAGAGGTCGCCGTGATATCGCCAATGGTTTCCAGCGAAGTGATCATAAAGACCAGCATCAGCGGCAGCAGCAGACTCCATTCAATGCCAAGACCGTAATAGAGCGGCGTTGGCACCATAATCAGTTCTTGCGTCATCGGTTCGTTGCTTTCTGGCAACATGCCCATAAACCACGCCAGCGCATATCCGGCCGCCATCGCAATTACCAGTGAGGCCACGCGTAAGTAAGGGTTACGTTGACGGTTAAGCAGGATAATTAAGGCTAAAACCACGCCTGCCAGCAGCAGATTTTTCGGTGCGCCGAAGGTGTTATCGCTCATGGCTGCGTAACCGCCGCCAATGGAGGTCAGCCCCACCTGAATTAGCGACAGGCCGATAATCATCACCACAACGCCAGAAACCAGCGGCGTAATAATGCGGCGCGCCAGATGCAGAACGCGGGAGATCACCATCTCGGTGCAACTTGCCAGCATCAACGTGCCGAACAAAGCCGCCATCATGGTAGGAACATCAGCACCACCGGTTTTCAGCGCGGTACCGCCCATAATCAGCGGGGCAACAAAGTTGAAGCTGGTGCCCTGAATAGACAACAGCCCGGAGCCAACCGGACCCCAGGCCTTAATTTGAATAATCGATGCCACACCGGAGGCAAACAGCGACATACTAATAATGTGTTGCGTGTCTTGTGCCGGTAAACCCAGCGCCTGGCAGATTAATAGCGCTGGCGTGATCACCGCAACGAACATCGCCAGCAGATGCTGACAGGCGGCAAACAGGGTTTGAGGAAGCGGCGGACGATCTTCAAGACGGTAAATCAGTTCGCTGTTTTGAGTCTGCGCAACCGGTTGCGCATTTTCTGACTCGAGGGTGGAAACAGACATCGAAAACAATCCCGTGGTAGCAAAGCGGGCATTTTAGCTGACCGAAAGAGAAAAGCAAACGTTTGCCACATCCTCATCTAAATATTTAAATGAGATAAATGCACTTTTTTATATAACTTTTGGTATTTTTCTGCTTAAAATCCATGCCATTTGTTCATTAACAGCTGAGAATTTGACCCAGGAAAGCATAACTCGATACCCGTCATAGTTCATGAGGTTGCCACTGCGCGATGAAGTATGACGAGTATGAAAGAGTGATGCGGATACAAAGGAGTAACTATGTTTCATCTCGATACTTTAGCAACGCTTGTTGCCGCAACGCTGACGTTGCTGCTCGGGCGTAAGTTGGTCCATTCCGTCTCCTTTTTGAAGAAATACACCATACCGGAACCTGTTGCGGGTGGTTTGTTGGTGGCGCTAGCGCTACTGGTACTGAAAAAAAGCATGGGCTGGGAAGTCAACTTTGATATGTCCCTGCGCGATCCGTTAATGCTGGCTTTCTTCGCCACCATTGGCCTGAACGCCAACATTGCCAGTTTGCGTGCCGGTGGGCGTGTGGTTGGCATCTTCTTGATTGTGGTTGTTGGTCTGTTGGTGATGCAAAATGCCATTGGCATTGGTATGGCTAGCCTGTTAGGGCTTGATCCGCTGATGGGGCTGTTGGCCGGTTCTATTACGCTTTCCGGCGGTCACGGTACGGGCGCTGCGTGGAGTAAATTGTTCATTGAACGTTATGGCTTCACCAATGCGACGGAAGTGGCGATGGCCTGTGCAACGTTCGGTTTGGTGCTGGGCGGCTTGATTGGCGGTCCGGTAGCGCGCTATCTGGTGAAACACTCCACCACGCCGAACGGTATTCCGGATGACCAGGAAGTCCCGACGGCGTTTGAAAAGCCGGATGTGGGCCGCATGATCACCTCGTTGGTGCTGATTGAAACTATCGCGCTGATTGCTATCTGCCTGACGGTGGGGAAAATTGTTGCGCAACTTTTGGCTGGCACTGCTTTTGAACTGCCGACCTTCGTCTGTGTACTGTTTGTTGGCGTGATTCTGAGCAACGGTCTGTCAATGATGGGCTTTTACCGCGTCTTTGAGCGTGCGGTATCCGTGCTGGGTAACGTAAGCTTGTCGTTGTTCCTGGCGATGGCGTTGATGGGGCTGAAACTGTGGGAGCTGGCTTCGCTGGCGCTGCCGATGCTGGCGATTCTGGTGGTACAGACCATCTTCATGGCGTTGTATGCCATCTTCGTTACCTGGCGCATGATGGGCAAAAACTACGATGCGGCAGTGCTGGCTGCGGGTCACTGTGGTTTTGGCCTCGGTGCAACGCCAACGGCAATCGCCAACATGCAGGCGATCACTGAACGTTTTGGCCCGTCGCACATGGCGTTTTTGGTGGTGCCGATGGTCGGTGCGTTCTTTATCGATATCGTTAACGCGCTGGTAATTAAGTTGTATTTGATGTTGCCGATTTTTGCGGGTTAACCGATGAAGCGGCGGTAGAAGTGCCGCCGCAACAAAGACAAATGCCTGATACGCTTCGCTTATCAAGGCTGCGCATTGATTCACAATTTATTGAATTTGTAGGGTGAATCGCATCCGGCAGGAAGGTAGGGTAACCTGAAATGGCGGTCTTCTCACTGCCGCCTTTTACGCATTCGAGTAACGTTCTGTCTCCGGCATCCAGCGTTCTATCAAGGCTTTTGCCTGTTGTGGGTAACGTTCGTGAATATGTCGCGCCAGGCGCTGAACTTCCGGGATCATCGCCTGATCGCGCAGTAAATCCGCCACTTTAAATTCAGCATTACCCGTCTGACGCGTGCCTAACAATTCGCCAGGGCCGCGAATCTCCAGATCTTTTTGCGCAATCACAAAACCGTCGTTACTGTCGCGCAGCACTTGCAGGCGAATTTGCGCCGTTTTAGAAAGCGGCGTTTTGTAGAGCAGCACGCAGTGAGAAGCCACCGCGCCACGACCTACGCGCCCGCGCAGCTGGTGTAACTGCGCCAGACCCAGACGCTCAGGGTTTTCGATAATCATCAGGCTGGCGTTAGGCACATCAACACCGACTTCAATAACGGTAGTGGCAACCAGCAGATGTAGCTCACCTTGTTTAAACGACGCCATCACCGCCTGTTTCTCGGCTGGTTTCATCCGCCCGTGTACCAGGCCAACATTCAATTCTGGTAGCGCCAGTTTCAACTCTTCCCAGGTAGCTTCCGCCGCCTGCGCTTCCAGTAACTCTGACTCTTCAATCAACGTACAAACCCAGTACGCCTGACGACCTTCAGTTATGCAGGCGTGGCGCACGCGGTCAATGATGTCGGTACGGCGGGTATCAGGAATAGCGACCGTAGTCACTGGCGTGCGGCCTGGCGGCAGCTCATCTATCACCGAGGTATCGAGATCGGCATACGCCGTCATTGCCAGCGTGCGGGGGATCGGCGTGGCGGTCATGATCAACTGATGCGGATGGAAGCCCTGCTGCTGGCCTTTCTCCCACAATGCCAGACGCTGATGCACGCCAAAACGATGCTGTTCGTCGATAATCACCAGCGCCAGGCCGTTAAACTGCACCTGTTCCTGGAAGATGGCGTGTGTACCGACAATCATCTGCACCTGACCGCTGGCGATGGCTTCCTGCTGAGACAGTCGCGCTTTGCCTTTCTGCTTACCGGCGAGCCAGCCCACTTCGATACCGAGCGGTGCAAACCAGTTGCGGAAGTTATTGGCGTGCTGCTCGGCGAGTAATTCGGTTGGTGCCATCAGTGCCACCTGTTTGCCGTGGGCAATCGCACGCAGCGCGGCGAGGGCGGCGACCAGCGTTTTACCGGAACCTACATCGCCCTGTACCAGGCGCATCATCGGCACATCCAGCGCCATATCATGCTCGATCTCCGCCACTACGCGTGCCTGTGCGCCCGTTGGCTTGAACGGTAAGGCGGCGAGGAGTTTATTTTTCAGCGTGTCATTGGCGCTCAGCGGCTGGGCATGAAAACGCTGTGCTCCGGCACGTAAGGCTAACATGCTGAGGTTGTGCGCCAGCAGTTCTTCCAGAATCAGACGACGTTGCGCCGGATGCTGCCCGGTTTCCAGATCGCTAAGCTGTAGCGTCGGTGGCGGGCGGTGCAAAGTGCGCAACGCTTCCGGTAGCGTCATCATTCCTTGTGACAGTTCCGGCGGCAGGAGTTCTTCAATGGCGCAGGTGTCGAGCAGATCCAGCGCCTGGTCGGTTAATTTACGCAGCGTGGCCTGCTTTACGCCTTCCGTTGTTGGATAAACCGGCGTGAGCGTTTCCTGTAATTCTGGCGTGCTGAGATCGCCCTGCACGCGGTATTCCGGGTGGATCATCTCCGCACCATATTTACCGCGCTTTGCTTCGCCATAAGCCAGTACACGGCGGCCCGTCGCCAGGCTATTTTTCATTGCCGCGCTGAAATTGAAAAAGCGCATGGTGAGGATGCCGGAACCGTCGCTGATCTGGCAGGTCATCATCCGCCGACCGCCGAAGGAGATATTGCAGTTCAGCACTTCGCCTTCCACCGTGGCATAAACGCCCGGCAGTAGTTCTCCGATGGGGTAGAGATGGGTGCGATCTTCGTAGCGCAGGGGAAGGTGTAAGAGTAAATCCTGCACGGTATGCAGGTTGATTTTCGCCAGTTTGTTACTAAGCGCTGCGCCAACGCCCGTTAGGGAACTGAGCGGGACAGTATCTAACAGGCGGCCTTTCATGGCGCTTACCCTGCGGCCTGCATGGTGGACCACCAGTCAGCATCAGCTTCGATCTCGCCTTGCTGATTGACGTGGGGGTAAGGCAGGCCTTTGCGTTTTGCGACTTTCGCCAGCACCGGATAGCCGCCTTCAAACAACAGGCGTTGTTGCTCTGCTTCCGGCAACATGCTGTTTTCACGCAGGTACATGCCTGCATTTTGCCGCTGACGCTGGGCTTCGTAAAGAATGAGGGCTGAGGCAACGGAAACATTCAGCGACTGCACCATGCCGATCATCGGAATGATGATGTCCTGATCCGCCAGGGCCAATGCTTCCTGCGTGATGCCCGTTTTCTCCTGTCCCATCAAAATGCAGGTCGGGCGAGTGTAATCAATTTCGCGGAAATCGACAGCATTATCAGAAAGATGGGTTGCCAGAATCTGCATGCCCTGGCCTTTCAGATGAGCGACGGCATCGCCAATGGTGCGGTGTGTTTTCACCTGTACCCAGCTGTTACTACCCGCCGCTGCCGAAGCCATGGTGCGCATCCGGCTACCAGGCCAGACGGCGTGAACTTCATGTACGCCAACGGCATCTGCGGTACGAATAATCGCAGAAACGTTATGAGGTTTGTGGACCTGCTCCATGCAGACGGTCAGGTCAGGCTGCCGCCTGGCGAGCATTTCGCAGATGCGTGCATAACGTGTTGGGTTCATAAAACATTAATTTCGGTTTCGGGTGACTTTAATCACGTCTGGCATCACGCGGATTTTGCGCATGATATTCGCCAGATGCACACGGTCACGAGCGGTCAGACGAATAAAGGCGCTGTAGACGCGACCATCTTTCTCTTCCGTATTCAAACTTTGAATATTCGAGGTCGTGGTGTTAATTGCCGCCGTCAGGTTTGCCAGCGCACCCTGATGATTGAACATCTCCACCTTGATTTCGGTGATGAATTCCTGCGCCGTCTCTTTATCCCATTCCACAGCCATAAACTTCTCTGGCTCTTTCTGGTAGCCACGGATGTTACGGCAGGATTCATGGTGGATCACCAGACCTTTACCGGGGCTGACGTGGGCGATAATCGGGTCGCCAGGAATAGGGCGGCAGCATTTCGCAAAGGTGATCAGCACGCCATCGGCACCTTTAATTGGCAGATGTCCGTGACTTTGGGTTGCCGGTGGAATGGAGGCGTCCCCATGTTGTAGATTTTTCGCGACCACCACGCTCATTGCGTTACCAAGGCCGATTTCAGCCAGCAGATCGTCAAGCGTTGCCAGCTTCATGCGATCCAGCTCGCGCTGAATATTTTCCTGCGGGATTTCATTCAGCTTACGGCTACCACCCAAAGCATGGTTGAGCAGACGACGGCCCAGGCTTACAGAATCATCACGCTTGAGGTTTTTCAGCAACTGACGAATTTTGGCGCGCGCTTTTGAGCTAACGACAAAGTTCAGCCACGCGGCATTCGGGCGAGCGCCCGGTGCGGTAATGATTTCAACGGTTTGACCGCTGGTAAGCGGCTGCGACAGCGGGTAAGGCTGGCGGTCAACGCGTGCGCCCACGCAGGCATGACCGATATCGGTATGCACTGCATAAGCGAAGTCGACGGGCGTTGCACCGGCAGGCAGCTCGACAATGCGCCCTTCCGGTGTGAAAACGTAAATCTCATCCGGGAAGAGATCGGATTTAACGCTCTCGATAAATTCAAACGAACTACCGGCGCTCTGTTGCAGCTCCAGCAGGCTTTGCATCCAGCGCTGGGCGCGGATTTGTGCGGTAGTACTGGTTTCGCCGTGCTCTTTATAAGCCCAGTGCGCGGCAACACCCATCTCCGCCATCTGATCCATATCTTCGGTACGGATCTGGACCTCAACCGGCACGCCGTGCGGGCCAATCATCGAGGTGTGCAAAGACTGATAGCCGTTCGCTTTTGGAATGGCGATATAGTCTTTCACGCGGCCCGGACGCGGCTTGTACAGGCTGTGCATCTGGCCCAGCACGCGATAACAGGTGTCAGAATCATTGACGATCACGCGGAAAGCGTAGATGTCCATGATTGAGTGAAAACGCTGCTCTTTGAGCACCATTTTGCAGTAAATCGAATAAAGATGCTTTTCGCGACCACTGACGCGGCACGGTATTCCCGCTTCCTGCAAACGCCCTTCGATTTCAGAAAGAATCTTCTGGATCATCTCTTTACGGTTGCCGCGCGCGGCTTTCACCACTTCTTTGATTACGCGATAACGGTTGGGATACAGCGCCTCAAAACCCAGCTCTTCGAGTTCGGTTTTAATGTGGTGGATACCTAAACGGTGCGCCAGCGGGCTGTAAATTTCGAGAGTTTCACGGGCGATGCGGCGACGTTTGTCCGGGCGAAGTGAGCCCAGCGTGCGCATGTTGTGGGTACGGTCGGCAAGTTTGATGAGGATGACGCGGATATCCTGCACCATCGCCATAATCATCTTGCGAAAGTTTTCGGCCTGCGCCTCTTTCTTATCGCGGAACTTGAGTTTATCAAGTTTCGACACCCCCTCTACCAGCTCGGCGACGCTTTTACCAAAAAGCTGTTCCATATCCTGGTAGGTGGCGGGAGTATCTTCAATCACGTCATGCAGCAGCGCCGCCATCAGCGTTTCATAGTCGAGTTTCATCTCGGCCAGAATGCAGGCAACCGCTACCGGGTGCGTGATATAGGGTTCACCGCTTGAACGTGTTTGCCCCTCGTGAGCATCACGTGCAACGAGATACGCCTGCCGCAGACGCTTGATTTGGTCTTCCGGCAGGTAGGTTTGAATCAGTTGATTCAGGCTTTCAAACAGATACAAGGGCGACCCGCTTTGTGATTAACGACGACCTTCAGCAATAGCGGTAACGGCTTGTAATTCAGCGGCTTCCTGCTCTTGCTGTTCCTGGCGTTCGCGAACGTCGAGGATCTGGTTGTTGATCAGACCTTCTTCGATTTCGCGCAGCGCGATTACAGTGGTTTTATCGTTTTCTTCCGGTACCAGCGGATCCTTTCCGCCTACCTGCATCTGACGAGCGCGACGCGCGGCGACCAGTACCAGGTCAAAACGGTTACCAATTTTCTCTACAGCGTCCTGAACAGTTACGCGTGCCATACTTAAAAAGCTCCACAGGTGAAGAAATGACTGGGCATGATACTGAAATCAGGTTCAGTCTGCCAACAATTTGCTGATTAAAGCGTCATGACGCTGCTTTTGGCGGCTCATGCGCAGACGTTCGGCGCGAATAATGGTCTTCAAATCGGTCAACGCGGTATCGAAGTCATCATTCACAATCAGGTAATCATATTCGGCGTAATGGCTCATTTCTGCAACAGCTTGCGCCATACGCTTTGCAATGACCTCTTCGCTGTCCTGACCGCGACCGCGTAGACGGCGGTCCAGTTCAATTTTAGACGGCGGTAAAATAAAGATACTCCGCGCGTGCGGCATCTTCTGGCGAATTTGCTGCGCGCCCTGCCAGTCGATATCGAGAAAAACATCGACACCGGTCGCCAGTACTTGCTCAATGGCCTCACGCGAAGTGCCATAGTAATTACCAAAAACTTCTGCGTGTTCGAGGAACGCATCTCTGCTAATCATTTCTTTAAATTCATCATGATTAACAAAGAAATAATGTTCACCGTGGACTTCACCAGGACGCGGTTGGCGTGTGGTGTGTGAAACAGAAACCTGGGTGTCATACAACGGTTGGGTTTTTAATAAAGCCTGAATCAGGCTGGATTTACCCGCGCCACTGGGGGCAGAAACAATATAAAGCGTGCCTTGAGCCATGAGTATCTTTCGTATGTGATTAGCGAAATAAAGCCTACATACGAGCTTATTATACACGGCGCGGCCATGTGACGTAGCCCTTGCTCACACTTTTTGCGCAAAGTTGTTGCGTTTTGCGTAGCTGCTTCCGCATTTGCCTGTCATTCACTGCAATAAAGACGATTTTCAGGAAGCGTCCTCGCAGACTCCGTTTTTGCCACTCGGCTTTGCTTTCATCACGTTGTATATCTGCCTGACTACCTACAGCGGAGGTGATGATGAAAGTATGGATGGCGATATTAATAAGTATCTTGTGCTGGCAATCATCTGTGTGGGCGGTCTGTCCGGCCTGGTCGCCAGCCAGAGCACAGGAAGAAATTTCCCGCCTGCAACAGCAAATAAAACAGTGGGACGATGACTACTGGAAGGAAGGAAAAAGTGAGGTGGAAGACGGTGTTTACGATCAGTTAAGCGCCCGTCTTACGCAGTGGCAACGCTGCTTTGGGAGCGAGCCCCGCGACGTGATGATGCCGCCTTTAAATGGTGCGGTTATGCATCCGGTTGCCCATACGGGTGTACGCAAAATGGTGGATAAAAACGCATTAAGTCTGTGGATGCGAGAACGTAGCGATCTTTGGGTGCAGCCAAAAGTTGATGGCGTTGCGGTAACCCTGGTTTATCGGGACGGGAAACTGAACAAAGCAATCAGTCGCGGTAATGGCCTGAAAGGCGAGGACTGGACGCAGAAAGTTAGCTTAATTTCCGCTGTGCCGCAAACCGTTAGCGGGCCTTTAGCCAACAGTACGCTTCAGGGGGAAATATTTCTCCAGCGCGAGGGGCATATCCAACAACAAATGGGGGGAATAAATGCCCGCGCAAAAGTTGCTGGCTTGATGATGCGCCAGGACGATAGCGACACGCTGAATTCTCTGGGCGTTTTTGTCTGGGCATGGCCGGATGGACCGCAGTTAATGTCTGATCGTTTAAAAGAGCTGGCTACCGCAGGTTTTACTCTAACGCAGACGTATACCCGTGCGGTGAAAAATGCTGATGAAGTTGCGCGCGTACGCAATGAGTGGTGGAAAGCGGAATTACCCTTCGTCACCGATGGCGTAGTTGTACGAGCGGCGAAAGAGCCAGAATCCCGCCATTGGCTACCGGGCCAGGCAGAGTGGCTGGTGGCCTGGAAATATCAACCTGTAGCTCAGGTTGCCGAAGTGAAGGCGATTCAGTTTGCGGTGGGTAAGAGCGGTAAAATATCGGTGGTTGCGTCACTCGCACCTGTCATGCTGGATGATAAAAAAGTCCAGCGGGTGAATATTGGTTCCGTCAGGCGCTGGCAGGAGTGGGATATTGCGCCTGGTGATCAGATTCTCGTCAGCCTTGCCGGTCAGGGTATTCCTCGCATTGATGATGTGGTGTGGCGCGGTGCAGAACGTACAAAACCGACACCGCCAGAAAACCGCTTTAACTCGTTGACCTGCTACTTTGCTTCTGATGTTTGTCAGGAACAGTTCATTTCACGCTTAGTCTGGCTGGGGGCAAAACAGGTTCTTGGGCTGGATGGCATTGGTGAGGCCGGCTGGCGCGCGCTGCATCAGACTCATCGCTTTGAGCATATCTTTTCCTGGCTTTTATTAACGCCAGAGCAATTACAGAACACGCCGGGGATCGCGAAAAGTAAAAGTGCGCAGCTATGGCATCAGTTTAATCTGGCTCGTAAGCAGCCTTTTACTCGCTGGGTGATGGCAATGGGAATACCGCTAACCCGGGCGGCGCTTAATGCCAGTGATGAACGGTCCTGGTCGCAACTTTTATTTAGCACGGAGCAGTTCTGGCAGCAGCTGCCGGGCACTGGATCGGGGCGCGCCAGACAGGTTATTGAATGGAAGGAAAATGCGCAAATCAAGAAGCTGGGCAGTTGGCTGGCTGCCCAGCAGATCACAGGTTTTGAACCTTAGTGTCCTTCGTGGCTGTAGTAAAAGACCGGTAATCCCAGCTTAAGGCGTAGCGCCAGTAAGCGGGCAAAAAAGCCGAATACCAGGGTGGAGATAATTACCACATCATGATTAGAAACATAGTGTTGCAGCGCGATGTACAGCACGGCGGAGGCAAATGAGACACCGGCATACAACTCTTTCTGGAATACCAGTGGGATGCGTTTACAGAACATATCGCGCAAAACGCCGCCAAACACGCCGGTGGTTACCGCCGCGACAACGGCAATAATTGGGCCGTGCCCCATATCCAGTGCAACCTGTGCCCCGATGATAGAAAAGACCACCAGTCCGAGCGCATCGAGCACCAGAAACACTTTGCGCAGGTAAGGCATTACAGGAGCAACGATAGTGGTGAGTACTGCGGCGGTAGCGACGATAATCACATATTCCGGGTGTTTGACCCAGCCGAGCGGATAGTGGCCCAGCAGAATATCGCGCACTGACCCTCCGCCAATTGCGGTGGCGGTCGCAATAATAATTACGCCAAATGTATCCATGCGCCGTCGTCCGGCCGCCAGCGCCCCCGTCATGGCTTCGGCAGTAATGCCAACCAAATACAAAATGTGTAACAGCATGGTTCTCTCCCTAAAAATCTGTCTGGCAGGGTAGCGATTTGTGCGCATTGTCACGATTGAGATTTTTTAAGGTGAGGGGAAATTGATAACTTGTAGTTATGTGAAATCGCTATTTTCTGTAGCAGAGATGCATTCTTCTGACTTCTTGTCTGAGAAAATGCATAAGAAAAAATAGGTTAAAACTGAGGGGGGAAAAGAAAGGTGCAATATTTAGCCATTGTGTTCACTGCACCTGGACCTTGGCTTACGCATCGGGTGTCTCAATCAACAAAAAGAGTTTTTAGTTTCTGCTATTTCTTCTCTGTAATTTTTACACTGTTTTCCAACTGCTTGATGCTGACCTGCGGGGTCGGCAACTCCTCAGGCATGGTTCCGCCAAGTTCCTGAATGGTTTGCCTCACCTTGCGACCCACGTCAAAGTGTGTGGTGTTTGCTTGCTGTTTTGAATTCACGCCATCCCGCTTGAGTTTTTCTTCTGTTTGGGTAGCTCGAAAGAGATTAGCCGCCAGTTCTGTTGAACCCATATGATCCAGGATCTTCTGATTCTTTTTCAGCCCCTTCCGCTGATGAATAGCTTTCTGATCTAATCCACCATACAGCCCCCGGTAACCATGATTCTGAAATATGGCGAAATCGATAGCTGTCGCTACCCCAGCTTGCTGCGCTGCCTCAACCAATTGTTTGTTATGTTCTTTCAATTCATTTCTCAGAAAAAGACGCTTTTCGTCTTCACGAAGTTGCCTGAAAGCTTCATCGTCAGCCAGCTCCTGCCGTCGGGTCTGGATAGCAAAATAAGTTTGCCCTGCCGCAATAACCGGTTTCGCAGGGTCGCCGTTTTGTACTACCAGGTAACAGGCATAGCGGGAGAGATGAACATCTTCAAGTTCTCGTTGAGCCCCTGAACCTAATACAACCATTTTGGTGGTTTCAACGAAATGGTCAGATGCAGCTTGATTGCTGGCTTCGCACGCTTGAGTCGCGCGGGCCAGTACCTTTTGAAAATTGCGCCAGTCCCGATAATCCAGTAACGGTGCCAATTCTCTAGCTGACCAAAATTCTTGCCCTTCAGTGCCATAATGCCGTATTTCTTCAAAAGGTTGATGATGTTCGTTCATTGCCCACTCCATGTGATATCGATTGCAAAGAAAGTAAATCTGTAACTGTATTTATATACAGTTGTGAGTATCTCACGTTCTCAGTGTGCTGGGCAAAAAAACATCGCAAAATCTGGAGCAGGCACGCAAAACAGAATTGAAGTTGCGGGGAAGAAAAATGCCGCTCTGTTTGAGTGGGCGGCATTTGTGAAGGCTGAAAAGTAAGAATTGGCGTTACGAGTTATTCAATGTTCTGAATCTGCTCGCGCATCTGCTCAATCAACACTTTCAGCTCAATCGCGGAGTTTGTCACTTCGGCATTGATAGACTTCGACGCAAGAGTGTTCGACTCGCGGTTGAACTCCTGCATCATAAAGTCCAGACGACGACCAACGGCTTCTTTTTTCTTCAGAATGTTGTACGTCTCTTTAACATGCGCTTCGAGGCGGTCCAGTTCTTCGGCAACGTCAATTCGTTGTGCCAGCAGAACCAACTCCTGCTCCAGACGGTTGTTTTCCAACTGAACCTGAGCATCTTCCAGCTTCGCGACCAAGCGTTCACGCTGCCATTGCAGGATTTCCGGCATATGGGAGCGGACTTTGACCACTTCGGCGGTGACGCCTTCCAGACGCTGCTCGATCAATGCTTTCAGTGCCTGACCTTCGGTTTCGCGCGCGACAATAAAGTCGTCCAGCGTACCATCCAGCGCCGCGAGAATTTCAGCGGCAATGGCGTCAAGATCCTGCTCCTGGGCTGCCATCACGCCCGGCCAGCGTAGAATATCAACCGGGTTGATTTCCCCTTCGTCACTCTGCATTTTTACCCAGTTCGCGGCAGTTACCAGCTGTTTAGCCAGTTTTTCGTTGAGGATCAGCTCACCTTGCGCGCTAACGTCTGGCTCATAGCGCAGGGTACATTCCACTTTACCGCGCGTCAGGCGAGAACGAATACGCTCGCGAACGACAGGTTCAAGGCTACGGAACTGCTCCGGCAGACGAAAGTAAGTTTCCAGATAACGCTGGTTTACCGAGCGCATTTCCCAGGTTGCGCTCCCCCATTCACCCTTGATTTCACGCCGGGCGTAGGCGGTCATACTGCGGATCATAGACGTTCCTGTTTATAAAAGGAGAGGTGGAAGGATTATAGCCATCGATGCCTTGTCAGGATAGGAATAACCGCCGGAAGTCCGTATAATGCGCAGCCACATTTGTTTCAAGCCGGAGATTTCAATATGCGTCCAGCAGGCCGTAGCAATAATCAGGTGCGTCCCGTTACCCTGACTCGTAACTATACAAAACATGCAGAAGGCTCGGTGCTGGTCGAATTTGGCGATACCAAAGTGTTGTGTACCGCCTCTATTGAAGAAGGCGTGCCGCGCTTCCTGAAAGGTCAGGGCCAGGGCTGGATCACCGCAGAGTACGGCATGCTGCCACGTTCTACCCACACCCGTAACGCTCGTGAAGCGGCGAAAGGTAAGCAGGGTGGACGCACAATGGAAATCCAGCGTCTGATCGCCCGTGCTCTTCGCGCGGCAGTAGATTTGAAAGCGCTGGGTGAGTTCACCATTACGCTGGACTGCGACGTGCTTCAGGCTGATGGTGGCACGCGTACCGCGTCGATTACGGGTGCCTGCGTGGCGCTGGCAGATGCGCTACAGAAGCTGGTGGAAAACGGCAAGCTGAAAACCAACCCGATGAAAGGGATGGTAGCCGCAGTTTCTGTCGGAATTGTGAACGGCGAAGCGGTTTGCGATCTGGAATACGTTGAAGACTCTGCCGCAGAGACCGACATGAACGTAGTGATGACCGAAGACGGGCGCATCATTGAAGTGCAGGGGACGGCAGAAGGCGAGCCGTTCACCCATGAAGAGCTACTCACCTTGTTGGCTCTGGCCCGAGGGGGAATCGAATCCATTGTAGCGACGCAGAAGGCGGCGCTGGCAAACTGATTTTTAAGGCGACTGATGAGTCGCCTTTTTTTGTCTGTAGAAAAGTAAGATGAGGAGCGAAGGCATGAAACCATATCAGCGCCAGTTTATTGAATTTGCGCTTGGCAAGCAGGTGTTAAAGTTTGGCGAGTTTACGTTGAAGTCCGGGCGCAAAAGCCCCTATTTCTTCAACGCCGGGCTGTTTAATACCGGGCGCGATCTGGCACTGTTAGGCCGTTTTTACGCTGAAGCGTTGGTGGATTCCGGCCTTGAGTTCGATCTGCTGTTTGGCCCTGCTTACAAAGGGATCCCGATTGCCACCACTACCGCCGTGGCGCTGGCGGAGCATCATGACCTTGACCTGCCGTACTGCTTTAACCGCAAAGAGGCAAAAGACCACGGTGAAGGCGGCAATCTGGTTGGTAGCGCGTTACAAGGACGCGTAATGCTGGTAGATGATGTGATCACCGCCGGAACGGCGATTCGCGAATCGATGGAGATTATTCAGGCTAATGGCGCGACGCTTGCTGGCGTGTTGATTTCGCTTGATCGTCAGGAACGGGGGCGCGGCGAGATTTCGGCGATTCAGGAAGTTGAGCGTGATTACAACTGCAAAGTGATCTCTATCATCACCCTGAAAGACCTGATTGCTTACCTGGAAGAGAAGCCGGAAATGGCGGAACATCTGGCGGCGGTTAAGGCCTATCGCGAAGAGTTTGGCGTTTAAAGAAACTCGCCGGATGAAAAGTCATCCGGCGTCATATTACTGCAACTGTGCCGCAATTAGCGGCCAGCGGGCGTCAAAATCATCCGTCGGGCGGTATTTAAATTCGCTGCGGACAAAACGTGACAGCATACCTTCACAGAAGGCCAGGATCTGGCTTGCCAGCAGGGTTTCATCGGTGGTGTAACCTTCACCCTCACGCATTCTCTTTTCACGCAATACCTGGCGCAGCTGCGCTTCAATACGCTCGAACAGCTGGTTGATGCGCCCTTGCAGGCGATCCTGTTCAAACATTAGCGCATGACCAGTGAGGATGCGGGTCAGGCCAGGATTACGCTCACCAAAACCGAGAAGCAGCAACACAATCAGACGCAGGCGCGCTGTGGTGTCTTTCTCATCTTTCAGAATCAGGTTGATGCGAGTAATCAGGCTATCTTCGATAAACTCAATCAGGCTATCGAACATGCGGGTCTTACTGGGGAAGTGGCGATACAGTGCCGCTTCGGAAACGCCGACAGAGGCGGCCAGTTTTGCCGTCGTGATACGTTGGCTTCCATCGCTGGATTCCAGCATCAGCGCCAGAGACTGAAGTATTTCCTCGCGACGGTTCCTTTTCGCAGTTTGTTTTTCTGCCATGTTACAAAATACCCCTGAAAATAAGCACTTGCCAGGCGGCACCCACGCTATGACCGCAAACGAAATGTTTGCGGCTATGTTATGACGTTATTCGGATGCGTATGTGTTACTGACGACCAGAGTGACCAAAGCCGCCTTCACCGCGGTCGGTGGCGTCGAAATCTTCCACCAGATTAAATTCAGCCTGTACTACCGGAACAAAAATCATCTGGGCGATGCGTTCGCCAGGTTGAATGGTGAAGCTGTCCTGACCACGGTTCCAAACGGAAATCATCAACTGGCCCTGATAGTCAGAATCGATCAATCCTACCAGGTTACCAAGCACGATACCGTGCTTATGTCCCAATCCGGAGCGCGGCAGCATCATTGCCGCCAGTGAAGGATCGGCAATATGAATCGCCAGCCCGGTCGGAACCAGCGTAGTGTCACCCGGAGCCAGTTCTACGGCGTCGTCGAGACAGGCACGCAGGTCAAGTCCGGCAGAGCCAGAGGTGGCATAAGTCGGGAGCGGAAATTCCTTCCCAACGCGCGGGTCCAGAATCTTAACGTCGATTTTTTTCATCATAACGGGTCACGATCTCGTCGAGTAATAATTGGCCAAGGAGCTCTTTGCGCTCAAGCGGTAAGACTTTATCTCCGTCCTGCCAGAAAAGGTGTAATGCGTTGTTGTCGCTGTTAAATCCTTGAGTTGGCTGGGAAACATCGTTCGCGCAGATCAGATCAAGGTTTTTACGGATACGTTTTTGCCGGGCGTATTCTTCCACATTATTTGTTTCGGCGGCAAATCCAACGACGTAGGGTCGATGGTCTTTTAGTGCGGCAACGCCTGCGACGATATCGGGGTTTTTAACCATTTTTATTGTTAATTCATCACCCTGCGTGGCCTGCTTTTTGATTTTTTCTGGGGCCACGGTAGCTGCGCGATAATCCGCCACGGCGGCGCAGCCGATAAAAATATTTTGCTGCTGTACAGAAGCATTCACGGCGGCTTCCATTTCCAGCGCGGTCATCACATCAACACGTTTAACAAACGGTGGCGTCGGTAGTGAAACCGGACCTGATACCAGCGTGACGTTCGCGCCACGACGGGCAGCGGCGGCGGCGATTGCAAAACCCATCTTGCCGGAGCTGTGATTAGAGATATAACGCACGGGATCGAGCGGTTCACGCGTCGGACCGGCGGTAATCATAATGTTCAGATGTTTCAGGTCGTTGACGGGCGAAAAATGCGCTACCGCCATATCCACAATGGTTAACGGATCGAGCATTCGCCCTGGGCCGATATCACCACAAGCCTGACTGCCACTGTCTGGCCCCCAGATGAGCAAACCACGGGAGGCAAGCACCTCTAAATTATGCTGCGTGGCAGCGGCACGGTACATCTGCTGGTTCATGGCGGGGAGCACGGCTACAGGCGCAGGTGTAGCCAGACAAATCGTCGATACCAGGTCATTCGCCATTCCGGCAGCAACACGGGCAATCAAATCTGCCGTGGCAGGGGCGAGAATCACTAAATCAGCCCATTTACCCAGCTCAATATGGCCCATAGCGGCTTCGGCTGCCGGGTCAAGCAGACTGTCGGAAACGGGATACCCAGAAACCGCCTGCAAGCTAAGTGGGGTGATAAAGGCTTTTGCCGCTTCGGTCATGGCTACGCGGACGTCGGCCCCGCGATCGCGCAAACGACGCACCAGTTCAGGGATTTTATAGGCAGCAATACCGCCGCTAACGCCGAGAACGATTTTTTTACCGGCCAGGCTCATGATGATTTTTCCTGTAGGGTGACACCAGAAGTTGGCGATTTTATCACAATACTTTTGTTGTCGTGCCTTCACCTGAGATTCACTTTGCGAGGCGCTTTCCAGGATTGAAAACTGGCCGTCGATTTAACGGAACGGCTATGACAGGATGCGAGCACCACAAAGGAGGTGAAGGTGAAAAATAATGCACAGCTGTTGATGCCGCGCGAAAAAATGCTGAAGTTTGGTATTAGCGCCTTAACGGATGTCGAGCTGCTGGCGCTATTTCTGCGTACCGGAACGCGCGGTAAAGATGTATTAACCCTGGCAAAAGAGATGCTGGAGAATTTCGGCTCTCTTTATGGCTTGTTAACCTCTGAATATGAACAATTTAGTGGTGTTCATGGAATTGGCGTAGCGAAATTTGCCCAGTTAAAGGGGATTGCTGAACTGGCGCGGCGTTACTACAACGTGCGGATGCGTGCAGAAAGCCCTTTACTCAGCCCGGAGATGACGCGGGAATTTTTACAAAGCCAGCTCACGGGTGAGGAGCGGGAGATCTTTATGGTGATCTTTCTCGACTCACAACACCGGGTTATAACGCATAGCCGTCTTTTTTCCGGCACGCTAAACCATGTTGAAGTCCATCCTCGGGAAATTATCCGCGAAGCGATAAAAATAAACGCCTCGGCGCTGATCCTTGCACATAATCACCCTTCGGGTTGTGCTGAACCCAGTAAAGCGGATAAACTCATTACTGAACGGATAATAAAGAGTTGTCAGTTCATGGATTTACGCGTGCTCGACCATATCGTGATTGGGCGTGGAGAGTATGTTTCTTTTGCCGAACGCGGCTGGATTTAACCCGCTATGCGCGATCCTTCGGGATCTTTGTCTGTTCGGGACTTGAGCACATCGCTGAGTCAGCGTATACTACGCCACCTTTGAGAATCTCGGGTTTGGCATTTGGGCCTG
>OKSH01000734.1_pt1 | contig 33338 bp, 35 predicted proteins | sample 1601231 | NCBI WGS metagenome assembly OKSH01 (sample SAMEA3541596, study PRJEB24748) | human gut metagenome | biome: human gut; feature: human-associated habitat; material: faeces | place: China | collected 2012
AGTGGCTTTCGTTTAGACCCCCGGACAAAGTTGCTGCTGATGGCTGTTGTTGCTACTGCGGAATTTCTATATAGCCACACCGCGTTTATGATTGCGGTAGCCTTAATCCCATTTGTGTTGCTTTTAACGAACAGGCAATATAAAACGGCCATTGTCTTTTTCTGCTTATTTACAGCAGGACTGTTTGTGCAAGCAGTTCAAAACTCCATTCAATTTCCTATGGTTATCAACATGCTGGTGGTTCTGCTGGTGGGTTTAGTGCTGCGATTATTTCCTGCCTTTGTTATGGGCGCATATATCATCAAGTCTACTACGGCCAGCGAGTGCATTACTGCGCTGGGCCGAATGCACATTGGACGGCAGATCACAATACCGCTCTCTGTCCTGTTCCGTTTCATTCCCACTATGCAGGAAGAATCCGCCGCTATAAAGGATGCCATGCGGATGCGTGAGGTGCAATTTGGAACGAAAAAGTTTTGGCAGAATCCAGCCGCTCTCATTGAATACCGTTTTATCCCTTTGATGATTTCGGTAGTCAAGATTGGGGACGACCTCTCTGCGGCTGCCCTGACACGCGGATTGGATAATCCTGTCCGCCGAACCAACATTACCAAAGTCGGTTTTACCGGCTGGGACTTGATAACGGTACTGATTGCCGGAATCGCGCTGATAATTACATACTTTTTTAGTCCGTGGTAAGGGGGTGCAGAAATGATAGAGTTAAAGGATGTTTCTTTTACTTATGAGAGTGGAGAAACGGAGAATAGCCTAAAACACATTGATCTCACAATCCGTGACGGAGAGACAATTTTGTTCTGTGGGGAATCGGGATGCGGCAAAACAACCTTGACCCGCTTGATTAACGGTCTGATTCCGCACTATTACACGGGCAAATTGGATGGGAAAGTGTTGTTGGACGGTAAGGAATTAAAAGACTACCCTCTGTACCAAATCGGGCAGAGGGTGGGTTCGGTGTTTCAGAATCCGCGAACACAGTTTTACAACGTAGATACAACCAGCGAGATTGTGTTCGGGTGCGAGAATATGGGATTACCGGTTCCTGAAATGAAAAGGCGGCTTGAAGATACTGCAAAGAGCTTGAAACTGGAAAAGCTGTTAAACCGAAGCCTGTTTGCATTATCAGGTGGCGAAAAACAAAAAATTGCCTGTGCCTCGGCGGATGCGATCCATCCAGATATTTTCGTGTTGGATGAACCTTCCTCAAATTTGGACATTGCAACGATTGAAGATTTAATTCAAGTCATTCGCCATTGGCAATCCGAGCAAAAAACTATTTTGGTAGCGGAACATCGGCTTTATTATCTTGTTCCTTTAGCTGATCGCATTATCTACATGAAACATGGAGAGATCAGCAAGGAATTTACAAGGCAGCAATTTCAATCATTGTCCCCCGAAACTTTACAGGGAATGGGGCTACGCGCCCTTGATCCATTCAACCTTCCACCGGAGGCCAAAGCAAAAGCGAAACCGCCGACTTTACATATCAAGGACTTTCGATTTTCTTATGATAAACATGGTCCTCTTATTGTGGACATTCCCGATTTGACACTGCCACAAGGAGAAATTATTGGAATTATTGGGAATAACGGCGCGGGGAAATCCACATTTGCTCGTTGCCTGTGTGGATTGGACAAACGGGCTTTGGGTGAGTTAGAACTTAATGGACATTCTTATCGTGCAAAGCAGCGGTGCCACATATCTTACATGGTTATGCAAGATGTAAACCACCAACTGTTTACCGAGGATGTGTTGGATGAATTGCTTCTTAGTATGGACGGTGAGGACGAAAAAGAAAATACAGAACGGGCAAACCAGATTTTATCCAGCCTTGATTTAGCAGATAAAATCAAACTGCATCCCATGTCTTTATCTGGCGGGGAAAAGCAACGGGTAGCGATTGGAAGTGCTATTGCTTCAAACAAGGAAATTCTTGTTTTTGACGAACCGACCAGTGGCTTAGACTATTTCCATATGGTAGGGGTGTCTGATAATTTGAACCGCTTAAAAGACATGGGGAAAAGCCTATTCCTGATTACCCATGATCCTGAATTGATTTATAAGTGTTGTACTTATCTTCTGTTTATTCAAGAGAATAAGGTGCTATGGCATCGGCCAATGGATGATGAAGCAATCAAACTCTTACGGGCATTTTTCTCACATGAGCAGGGCGCAAATGTAACAAATGCGACTTAGTAAAACGCTTCATGTGTCAGATGAGGACTACTTGGAAGCTGTGCTGGTGCTTCAACACGAAAAAGGCATGGTACGCTCCGTAGACCTTGCCCGACACATGGGATTCAGCAAGCCGAGTATCAGCCACGCAGTAAGTGTCCTGCGCGACGGCGGATTTCTGACAGTGGACGCGGACGGATTTCTTCACCTGACCGATATAGGCCGGGAGGTAGCCGCGAAAATCTATGAACGCAACCTATTCTTTACAGAGCAGCTTATCGCTGCTGGTGTAGATTGGGAAACCGCCGAGCAGGACGCTTGCCGGATTGAACACGCGATAAGCGAAACATCTTTTAAGAAGCTAAAGGAACAGGCAAAGCAAGCTGATTAAGCGCATATCAGCCCCTTTGCAGAGAATGCGAAAACCTGCCTGCCCCTCTAACGGGGAAAGAAAAAAACCGTTGGTTGGTGCAGGCTCTTTTGTGCGCCCATTTTGAAAAGGACTGATCCCGACGGCGGTTTTGAGCAAATCAAGACCGCCGTTCTTTTTGCTCCAAAGAGAATGACGCGTTGACGCTGGCAAGTACGGCGGCTGACAGGAGGCAGCCGCCATGAAACACAAACCGATTCGACGTGTTCCAACAGGAAACGCGCCGCCGCAGAAAGATACTCCAGCTGTCAAAGGCTATTCCGGCCTCGAAGATAAATTATACTATGTAGAGAAAACGCATATCGATTCCAGCTATCGCCCGGTAGGTTTACGACCTGTCGGGCGATTTTTGTCATTTTGCGCGGCGTTTGCAGCGGAGAAAAAATATTTTTCCGAAAATCGGCGTTTAGCGGGTAGTTCGTTCAACGCCGTTCGCCTTATGAGCGGAAAGGGAGTACCCCACCGAAAAATCCCCCACAGAAAGGGGGTGAACAAGATGGAAGTAGCCCACCGCAAGTTCGGCAATGAATGGGGGCAGTTTGACCGCTACTGCAAGCTGGTACTGTACCATGAAGCCGTTGATTATCTCCGGGAGTTGCAGCGGCAAAGCGACCACGAAAAGCCGCTTGACGCATTCTCCCCGGAGGAATGGGACAAGCTCTCTACGGTTGACCGCTACCCCAGCGACAGCTTTGTGTTTTCGTCGCATGGGTGCAGCCTGTATATCGACAATGAGCTTGTCGCTGCCGCCTTTGCCGATCTGCCCCAGCAGGAACAAAGCATTTTGATTCTTTGCTTTGTGCTGGATATGACAGACGGCGAGATAGGCCGCGTCATGGGAATGTCCCGGAGTGCCGTACAACGGCATAGGACAAGCACCCTCAAACAACTGCGGACACAATTACTGACTCTCATGCCAAAAGGAGGTTGACGCGAATGAAACAGCCCATTTTCAAAGGCCGGCAGCCTTTGCCGGATTCTGTGATCGACGCAGCTTGCGCCGGAGATTCCGAAGCAATGGGGCTTGTGCTGCTGCATTACGACGGCTACATAAACAAGCTCTGTACCCGGACGCTCTACGACGCGAACGGTCAGCCTCATGTGTGCATTGACGAGTACATGAAGCGTCGTTTGCAAATCAAGCTCATTCACACCATTGCCGCCACCGACTGACGGGGCGGCATAGGACGGGCAAAGCGGCTTACCCTTTCCACGCTTTGCCTTGCCAGTAAGTGAAGCGGCTGCACCTTGACAAAGAAAGCGGCGCAAGATAATGGCGGCGCAGTATAGGGCAAATCAGATACGTTCCTTTTGCGCCGAGCCATGCGGCGGGTACGCCATGACGCTATCCCGGCGGGATTGTTCCCACCCGGACAGCCGAGCGATTAACACCACACCGAAAAACGAGTGTAGCAGCTTGTAGGCGACGACGCGCAAAATACATAATGATACTTCCTTATAGCCACAGTCCGAGCGTTGAAAGCGTCGCAGGCAATGGATAGGGCTGCATGAGAACCATGCAGGGGTGCAATTCCCATGAGGTTATGCTAATAACCGTCTGATAAACGCCCACTTTATTAACTTTGAAGAAAGGGGAAATTTTTATTATGACAAAACCAAATACTCCTTACACATCAAAGAATATGGGAACATCATCATTCGGTAGTGAAGAAGAACGAGTACCTATACATCTCAAAATGACGTTGACAATCAAAGAAGCTGCCGAATATAGCAACATTGGTATCAATAAGATTGATTCCATGTTGAAACAGCCGAACTGTCCGTTTGTTTTGTTTGTTGGTACTCGAAAATTGGTAAAACGAAAGGAGTTTGAGGAGTTTGTCCGTAGAGAAATTATTATTTAATAACCAAATTGCAAACTGCGGAAAATTCTTCGGTTGTGATTGAAAAAGTAAAGCCTTTATGCTATAATATATAGTTGCATTGGGCTATCTTCCGATAAAAGAGGAGGCCTAACAATGGGAAAAAATCTAAAAGGTAAAGAGTGCGGCAAAGGCATATACCAAAGAAAGGACGGGTTATATTCCGCAAGATATTATTCAAAAAACGGTAAACGTAAGGAAAGATATTTTGAAACGCTGCCGGAAGCGAAAAACTGGCTTGCTGACGCAAGATATGAAGAACGACATAATCTTATAGTCACTTCTCCCGATATGACGGTAGATAAGTGGTTTACTTATTGGATTGAAAATATCGTTTGTGACCTTGCTCCTAATACCAAAAGGAATTATCAGGAGCGTTACAAATGGAACATTCAACCAGTAATCGGGGCTATGTGTATTGCTGATGTAAAGCCTATGCACTGTAAAGCTGTTCTAAATCGAATGGAAACGACTTATGCAGGTTCAACCATTAGGCAGGCGTATATCACAATGGGAACCATGTTAAAATCAGCAGTTATGAATGATATTATCGCAAAACACCCTATGAATGGTGTTCGTTATACGAAACCAGTTCGGGCGGTAGATGATATTAAATACTTGACTGTCGAAGAACAGGAAAAATTTCTTGAAGCCGCAGCGCGTTCTCATAATTACAGACAATATGCTTTGTTACTGGAAACAGGATTGAGAACGGCTGAAATGATTGGTTTGACATGGGACGCTATCGACTGGAAGAACAGGACGCTGACAGTAAATAAAAGTTTGGAGTATCGGCACAGCCAAGGATATTGGCGTGCGGGACCACCTAAGACACAGAAAAGTTATCGTACCATTCCCCTTACTGATAAGGCGTATTCTATTCTCAAAAGTTGCTATGATGAAAAGGACAGTCGAAAATCTTCCGAAACACTTTCACAGGTTTTGGAGTATATCGACAGTAGGACAGGTGAGAATAAATGTCTTATTATGCGTGACTTAGTTTTTGTCAACTGGCGAACAGGAGAACCCGCAAAAAACAGTTCTTACGATACACATTTATACAAATTGTGTGATGAAGCAGGTATAAAACGCTTTTGTATGCACGCCTTGCGACATACTTATGCTACACGCGCCATTGAGCGCGGCGTTCAACCAAAAGTTTTACAACAACTCTTGGGACACGCAAGTATAAAAACAACAATGGACAGATATGTTCATGTTACGGACGAATCACTGGTAAATGCAATACGCCAATTTCAACAGGCTACGCCGCCAGTTTCAAAAAAAGGGCGTAAAATGGGCGTACAAGAAATATAGAGAAAGGCAGAAACCCAGTAAAATCAAGGGTTTCTGAATAGGTAAAAGATAAAATGAAATTAGGTATCGTAGGTCTGCCCAACGTGGGCAAAAGCACCTTATTTAATTCTATGACACTGGGCAAGGCAGAGGCAGCCAATTACCCCTTCTGCACCATCGACCCCAACGTGGGTGTGGTTCCCGTCCCCGATGAACGTCTGGCAAGGCTGACAGAAATGTATGATTCCGCAAAAACAACACCCGCGGTAATCGAATTTGTCGATATTGCAGGTCTGGTACGCGGTGCATCCAAGGGCGAGGGCCTTGGCAATAAATTCCTCAGCCATATCCGCGAGGTGGATGCTATCTGTCATGTTGTCCGCTGCTTTGAGGACACAAACGTTGTCCATGTGGACGGCTCCATCGACCCCATCCGTGATATTGAAACCATCAATCTGGAATTGATTTTCTCCGATATCGAAATTCTGGAACGCCGCATTTCCAAAACCGTAAAGCTCGCAAAGCAGGATAAATCTCTGCAAAGAGAACTGGATATTCTCTTGAAGCTGAAGGAAGCGCTGGAGGCAGGCAAGTCCGCAAGAAGCGTGGAATTTGATGCCCCCGAGGATTATGAATTCGTGCAGACCCTGACACTTCTGACCGCAAAGCCCGTGCTGTATGCCGCAAACGTCACAGAGGATGACTTGGCGGATGACGGTGCATCCAACGAATTTGTCGGCAGAGTCAGAGAATATGCCGCAGCAGAGCATAACGAGGTATTCGTGCTGTGCGCAAAAATCGAGGAGGAAATCTCCGATTTGGACGAAGCGGACAAAAAGGAATTCCTTGCCGAGCTGGGCGTGGAAACCAGTGGTCTGGATCGCCTGATTGCCGCAAGCTATAAGCTTCTGGGCTTAATCAGCTATCTGACCGCAGGGCCGCAGGAATCCCGCGCGTGGACCATCACCAAGGGCACAAAGGCACCGCAGGCGGCAGGCAAAATCCATTCCGATTTTGAACGTGGCTTCATCCGCGCAGAGGTTGTGCATTATGATGACCTCATGCGTTTGGGCTCCTATAACGCCGCAAAGGAGCAGGGCTTAGTCCGCTCCGAAGGCAAAGAATACGTCATGAAGGACGGCGATGTAGTGCTGTTCCGCTTCAATGTATAATCCTAAGTCGAAATCAGACATACAACAAAGCCCCCTATCCTAAGATAGGGGGCTTTTTGATTGCCTTTATTTATTCATCCAGTAAATTTTTAACCAGGAAGGAAACATCCGCCTTTTCCTTCAGAATCCCATTTTCATACATCCAATCCGCATTATTCTGCCATACGGAAACATCCTGAGACAGGAACTTCGCATCCTCTGTTTCCATTACGGGCAGTAGAATCTCCATGCTCTTTGTTTCCACTGTTTTGGAAAGCGGGAAGTTTTCCTCATTCTGGTGGTCAAGCAGAATCTGCAATGCTTCCTCAGGGTTTTCCTTCATGAAGTCAAAGCCCTTGCGGCAGGCACGCAGGAATTTCTCAATTTTTTCGGGGTTTTTATCCACTGCATCCTTCCCTGCCAAAAATACCAGCTCATAGCTCTGGGGAACGCCGTAATCGGTGGGGTAGAAATAGTTGATATCAAAGCCTTCCTCCTCCAGCTGCGGTACCTCGTGGTTTACCATGTTGCCTGTGGTTGCATCCACCTGTCCGGTTGTGGTTGCTGTCAAAAGGTCGAAGCCGACATCTACAAACTGGCAGTCATCCGCAGACAGCCCTACGTTTTTCAGCATAGATGCAATCTGTGCCTCGGAAAGAGCCGTACCGCTATAACCGATTTTCTTGCCTGCCAAATCCTCCGCACCCTTGATGCCGCTTTTTGCAAGGGAAATCACAACATTCAGAGAGCTTTGTGTCACTGCACCGACAGAAACAATCGGAACATTTTCCTCTACTGCCGTCTGGATTGCATCCTGCAAATAGTAAATCCCGATATCCGCCTTGCCTGCCGCCGGCATGGAAATGCCGTCATTTGTGTTGGCAGGAAAGTTGATAACCAGGTTCAGTCCCTCGTCCGCAAAATAGCCCTTCTCCTGTGCTACATACAGGAAGGAGTGAATCGCATTGGGATACCAGTCCAGAACAATGTTAAAATCCTCCAGAGCCGTATCATCCGTTTTTGCATCGGTTCCGCCGCCGCAGCCTGCCGCACCGAATGCCAGCACCGCCGCCATGCCAAGTGCCATCAGTTTCTTTTTCATAGCTTACCTTCTCCCTTCGTTCCGCGAGCCGTTACAGCTCTTTTCTCCATGTGATGATTTTCTTTTCTATCAGGGTAATGATGCCAACTGCCACCATTGCCACAACGGACAGCAATACCACAGGCGCAAAAACCCCTGCACCGTCCAGCTGTGTCATCATTCGTTTGCTGAAATAGCCAAGCCCCTTCTGCGCCCCAAGCCATTCCGCGATTGCCGCCCCGATTACGCTCATCGGCACAGACATCTTAATTGCGGAAAAGAAATGCGGCAGAGCCGTCGGCAGCTTCAGCTTTAAAAAAATATCCTTTTTTGTTGCACCGTAGGTAAAAAGCAACTCCTCCATTTCCCGCTTCGTCCCCTTCAGACCGTCAAAAACGGTAATCGCAATCGGGAAAAACGTCATCAGAATTGTCACAAGCACCTTACTCCAGATGCCGTAGCCAAACCAGAGGATAAACAGCGGCGCAAGGGCCGTTGTGGGAATCGTCTGGGATGCAATGATAACAGGGTAAAGCGTTTTTTCCAGTCTCGGATTCCAGTCCATCGAAATCGCAAGCAAAAGCCCCAGCACCACGGAAATGCAAAGCCCCAGTGCAGTAACGCCCATCGTTGCCGGCAGATGCACCAGAAGCAGCGGCTCTCTCAGCTCCCACAGCCGTACCAGAATCTGCGTGGGCGAGGGCAGGATATACGCCGCATTGATGCCCATTGCCGCCCCCTGCCAGAAAAGCAAGAGGATAAATACCAGTATCAAAGAAGAAATGTTTCGTTTCATAAGCGCACACTCCTTCTCAGCTTCCCAATCAGCCGTTCCTTCAAATCGACGATTTCGGGCTTTTTCAGATCATTTCTGTCCCGATGGGCAGGCAGAGGCACCTCTACCATTTCCATCGAAGAAAACGGTCTGTCCTGTATCACAAAAATCTTCTTCGACAGGAACACCGCCTCCTCTACGTCATGCGTGATAAAAAGAATCGTCTTATGGTAATGCTCCCATTGCTCCAGCAGCCATTCCTGCATTTCCACCCTCGTCAGGTAGTCCAGTGCGGAAAACGGCTCATCCAGCAGGAGCATATCCGCCCCCGAAAGCAGCGTGCGCGCAAAGGAAACCCTCTGCTTCATGCCGCCCGATAAATCCTTCGGGTATTTTTTCATATATTCCAGAAGCCCCACCTGCGTCAGCACATCCCTGCACCGCTTCGCCTGTTCCGCCGCAGGCACACCTGCCAGCTCCATCGGCAAACAGATATTTTTCTCAATCGTCCGCCATGGAAAAAGCAAATCCTTCTGCGGCATAAAGGCACTGTATTGCTTCTGCTCGCGGATGGGCTTTCCGTTCACCAGAATCTCGCCCTTCTGCAGCTGCTCCAATCCGTTGATTAAACGGAAAATCGTGCTTTTGCCACAGCCGCTCGCCCCGATGATCGAAACGAAATCCCTCTCCTCTACGGAAAAGGAGAGGTTCTCCATCATGGGGAACTCGTCCACCGCATAGCGGAAGGAAACATTTTTAAATTCCAACATCATCTGTACACCATTCCTTCTGTCTGCAAAGCTTCTCTTGCAGAGCCCTTTTTATTCAGGGATCTCCTCATAAGCCATATCCCAGAACATTGCCTCATAGCGGCTGCAGTTTTCAAAAATCTCCTTCAGATGCGCTTCTCTTTCCGCAGAAATATCCTTCCCCAGTTCGTTTACCAGATCAATGATTTCCTGTGTGGTTTCGCAGTATTCCTTGCTGCAATAGCCGCGCACCCATTCGCCGTACAAAGGATGCTCCAATGCCCCCGGTACATGCTGATGGTGCTCCCCAATCATCTGATAGCTCCATGCACAGGAAAGCACCGCCACCAGAATTTCCAGAGGGCCGCCCTTATATGCCTCATCCAGCATATAGGAGGTGTAGGACTGATTCGTCAGTGTGGATTTCGTGGTTGCTACCTCCTGCTCCGTAATCCCCAGACGGGACATATACGCCTTATGGATATTCATTTCGCCATCCAAGGTATCATGCACCATATAGGAGAAGCGTGTCATCAGTGCCTCGTCCTCTGTTTTCACCACGCCCATCGCAAATACCTTCGCATACTGCAAAAGATAACGATAATCCTGCACCATATAAAAACGGAATCTGTCCTCGCGCAGTGTCCCTTCGCCCAGTTCCTTTACAAAGGGCTGTTCCAGGTACCCGTCCCAGATAGGCTTTGCCACTGCATATAATCTGTCTGTCAAGCTCATGTTCTTCTTCCTTTCTTTTTCCTTTCCTCCGCAATAGAAAAGACCTTCTCCCATCGGGAAAAGGTCTGTTTGCTTTCCTTGTTTCGCTTCCCTCCGTTGGCATTAACCACATCAAGTTCAAAGGGTTGGCATTTCATCCTCTCAGCTGCATCAGCACCCCCAGCTTTTTGCTTTATTTCCTTGATTATAGCATATTTTTTTTAAATGGCAAATACTTCTTTTCTCAATTAGGGAAATTACGGGGAAAGCGCCTGTCGCTTTTCACAAAAATTTCAAAAAAACTTAAAATAATTTTACTTTACTTTTTCCGGAAAATGACTACACTAAAGAAGGTGCAACAATACTTCTTTTGTTTATCCCTATGCTAAACAAGTTGAAATCCTGATTTCAACTTATACTTATAGAAAGGAAACCCCGGTTATGGATTATGATACCCAACTGATTAACCTTGCCCTTGATGCAGGCGAAATCATGCTTGCCTCAGGCGCGGAAACCTTCCGTGTGCAGGACACCATGCAGCGGATTCTCTCCGTTTCCGGCAAGGAAAAAATAGAGGCCCTGGCAATGTGTACCCTTCTGATGGTCACCTTGCCACGAGAGGAAAAGGGCCCTCTCTCTATGGCGCGCGCCGTCAAAAACCGCGATTTGAATTTTGAAAAAATCTGCGCCGTCAATGATATGTCCCGCGCCTTCGTCTCCGGCAAAATCAGCGTCACCGAAGCCTTAGACCACTGCCGGAATATTTATCATGCCCCGAATTTCAAATTCCGCACGCGCGTCTTCGGCTATGCTCTCAGCGGTGCCTGCTTTACGTTTATGGTCGGCGGCTCTGTGCAGGATTTTCTGGTATCCTTCGTCATTGCCCTTCTCATGGGCTGTACGCTGGTCTCTCTGGAGCGCAAGAAGATTCCCTTCTTTGTCGCCCCTCTGATGGGCGGTCTGGTTACGGGTCTTGCCGCCTGCATGGCGCATATGCTCCTTCCTGCCACCCAGCTGGATAAGCTGATTATCGGTACCATGAAGGTGCTTCTGCCGGGGCTTGCGCTTTCCAAGGCAATGCGAGATTTGCTTGAGGGCAACCTCATCAGCGGCAATTCCAAGGTAGTTGAGGTTCTGCTCATTGCCTGCTCCATTGCCGCAGGGGTTGCTGTTGCGCTGACGCTGTTTCAAATGACTGAATGAACGGAGGAAATCCTATGAATACAACCTTGTTTTTCTATCTTGTGCATCCCTTGGTTGCGCTCTTTGCAAGCGTAGGCTATGCCATCGTCTGCAATGCCCCCCGGAAGGAAATCCCCTGTTGCGGACTGACCGCCTTCCTCTGCTGGCTGGTGTATCAGCTTGTCCTTCGGCATGATGGCTCGTCCTTTCTGGCAACGCTTCTGGCAACCTTTGCCGCAACAGGCTTTGCGCGCTTTCTTTCCTACCACCGCATGCTCCCGACGATTGTCTATCATATCCCCGGCATCCTGCCTCTGGTACCCGGTGCGGCGGTCTATCGCTGCATCACCTCTGCCATGGAAAGCCGTGTGCTGGAAACAACCGCAAATATTCTGACTGCGCTAAAGCTGGCAGGTGCCATCGGCATCGGCTCTGTTATCATTCTGGTTCTGCCGCAGGCATGGTTCTCTTTCTTCCCCAGATTAAAGAGAAAAAACAGCTGAGCCGAATTTTATCAAACGAAAGGAGAAACGCCTTATGGATAACGATACGAAGCTTATCAATCTCGCTCTGGATGCAGGCGAAATCATGCTGAAAAACGGCGCAGAAACCTTCCGTGTGCAGGATACCATGAAACGGATTCTCTCCACCACAGGCAGAGAAAAAATCGAAGCAACCGCCATCTCCACCGCCCTCATCGTCACCCTCCCGCGCGAGGAAAAGGGCCCCCTTTCCATGATGCGCGGTGTCCGCACCCGTACCATCAATTTTGAAAAGGTCTGCGAGGTCAATGATATGTCCCGCGCCTTTGTTTCGGGCAAAATCTCTCTGGATGAGGCCATTGAGCGTCTGAAGGAAATCCATCAGTTTTCCTTCTATCCCCTCCCGATTCGCATTTTCGGCTACGGTCTGATTTCGGGCTGCTGCTCCTTTCTGGATACGCCCTTCTTTCTGGATGGCTGCATTGCCTTTGTCATCGGGCTGTTTTTAGGCTGTCTGGATATCTGGCTTGGCAAAAAGAAAATCCCCTATTTCTTCGGGCCGTTTCTGGGTGGTGTTGCGGCAGCATGCCTTACCTGCCTCATTCAGCCGCGCTTCCCCTCGGCGCATATCGGCACCATCATCATCGGCAGCATTATGCCGCTTCTGCCGGGTATGACCTTCGCAAAATCCATGCGTGACCTGCTCGAAGGTAACCTCATCAGCGGCTACACCAAGGCAGTCGAGGCTCTTGTCGTTGCCTGCTCTTTGGCAGGCGGTGTCGGTCTGACCCTGTCCTATTTCATGTAATGCGCATAAAAAAGCGAAGGCTATCAGCTTCTGATTTCCTTCGCTTCTTTTTTTATGTTTTATGCTTCTTTATAGTTCTCTCCTGCCCTCCAAGGCTCTGGAAAGCGTAATCTCATCCACATATTCCAAATCGCCGCCAACCGGAACACCGTTTGCGATTCTTGTCACCTTCACATCCAAAGGCTTCAGCAGCTTCGCAAGATACATCGCCGTTGCCTCTCCCTCCACATTCGGGTTGGTCGCAAGGATGACCTCCGCAACCGTGCCGTCTATGCGGCTGAGCAGCTCCCGAATATGAATATCCTGCGGGCCAATTCCCGTCATAGGAGAAATTGCTCCATGCAGCACATGATACACGCCATGGAATTCCTTCGTCCGTTCATACGCCGCCATATCTCTGGGGTCCTCCACCACCATAATCACCGAATGGTCGCGCTTCGGGTTCGCGCAGACGGGGCAGATTTCCTCCTCCGTCAGGTTGCAGCAGACAGAACAATATTTCACCTCGTCCTTTGCCGCAAGAATGGCTTCGGAAAGCGCCGCCACCTTCTCTCTCGGCAAATTGATGATGTGAAATGCCAGTCTCTGTGCGGATTTTCCGCCAATCCCCGGCAGTGCCGCCAGTTCCTCAATGAGCCTTGTCATCGGGTTGCCGTAATAATTCATGCTGTCCCTTCTTTATCAGAACATACCGCCTAAACCGCCGGTCATTCTGCCCATTTCTGCGTTATACATTTCCTCTACCTGACGAATTGCCTCATTCACAGCGGAGATAATCAAATCCTCCAGCATTTCCACATCATCGGGATCTACCACATCGGGGTTGATTTTCAGCTCCTGAATTTCCTTTTTCCCTGTGATGACAACCTTCACAGCACCGCCGCCGCTGGTCATTTCCAGTGTCTTTGCCTGCAGCTCCTCCTGCTTTTCCATCATTTGTTTCTGCATTTTCTGCGCCTGCTTCATGAGGTTATTCATATTCATACCACCCATGCCGCCGGGAAAACCGCCTTTTGCCATGTCTGATTCCTCCTTATATTTCATAAACCTAATCTTTTTTATTTTATCTGAAATTGCGCCGTCTGGCAAGTGTCATTCCACATCCGCCTCCGGAAAATACTGCCCCAGAAGGCTTGCAAATTCCGCATCCGCCTCCGCAGAGGGTGTCTCCTCCTCCTTGCCGTATGCCGCTTCTCTCCATTTTTCATATTCATCCTTCGTGGTGGTTCGCAGCTCGAAGCTTTTGCCCGTTTCCTTCTCCAGAACTGCCGCAATCTTGTCCATGCCGCGCTGAATCATATCCGTCAACGCAGGATATGCACAGATGAGATAGAGAAATTCGTCCTCCTTGAAGCCGATTTCCACCTTGGAAAGCATCCCCTTCAGCACCGCATCCTCCACGTCATTTCGCAGCAACGCCCATTTCTCCTGTACTTCCTTTCTGTCCTCTGGCAGTGCAGGAGGTCTGCGCTTGGGCTTAGGCTTTTCCTTCGGCTTTTCGGTCGGTGCCGCCTGCGTGATGGCAACCGGTACGCCCTCCTCCATCCGCCGCTCCAGCTCGCCCAGTCTTGCCGCCAGGGCAGTCAAGTCCTTCTCCGTCCATGGCGCGCAAAGCTTCATCAGCTCCACCTCCAGCAGAATCCGCTCATTCGTTGCCCATTTCATCTCGCTCTGCAAATCAGAAAATTTCCCGATGAAATAAATCAGCTCCTCCGCAGAAAGCACTCCTGCCGCCTTTTTCAGCCGCTCTCCGTCCTCCGCGGATAAATCCAGAATCCGCGTCACATCGGGCAGCGTTGCCGCCATCAGCAGGTTCCGCAGGTGCTGCAAAAGCTCTGTCACAAATTGCTTCACGTCTCTCCCGTCCTGCATCATCTGCTCCACCAGAAGCATTGCCTGCTTGGCATCCCGCTTGGCAAGCGCGTCCGTCATTTCAAAGAAAATCGTCTGGTCAACCGCGCCCATAATGTCCAGCACCTTTTCCAGCGTAACCTCCTCGCCGCTGAAAAACGCAAGGCACTGGTCTAAAATGCTCAGAGAATCACGCATCGAGCCGTCCCCCATATGTGCCACATAGCGCACCGCCTCAGGGGTCGCCTGCTGTCCCTCCTCCTTCAGATAGCCCATCAGCGTTTGGGCAATCGTTTCCGTGGTAATCCTGCGGAAATCAAACCGCTGTACGCGCGAAAGAATCGTTGCCGGCACCTTCTGCGGGTCTGTTGTCGCCAAAATAAAAATAACGTGCGCAGGCGGCTCCTCCAGTGTTTTCAGAAGCGCATTAAACGCCGCCGCCGAAAGCATGTGTACCTCGTCAATGATATAGACCTTATATTTCCCCTGTGTCGGCGGATATTTCACTTCCTCGCGAATCTCGCGGATGTTGTCCACGCCGTTGTTGGAGGCTGCGTCAATCTCAATTACGTTCACGCTTCTCCCTGCCAGAATATCCTTACAAACGGCACACTCGTTGCAGGGCTCGCCGTCCGCCGTGGGGTTCGTGCAGTTGATGGCTCTGGCAAAAATCTTCGCCGTAGAGGTTTTCCCCGTGCCCCTTGTGCCGCAAAACAGATACGCATGGGACACGCGCCCCGTTTTCATCTGATTTTTCAGCGTTCTGACGATATGCTCCTGCCCGATGACGCTCTCAAACGTCTGTGGGCGGAATTTTCGATATAAAGCCGTATAAGCCATAAACACACTCCTCTTTTTTTCCGAATCAAATCGGACATTCTTTTGCTATGATACCACAAATTTCAAAAAAATGATACTGTCCGCACCACGCCCTATGCCGCCCCACAGGGCAGACAAACGGCAAAGGTTGTGCCACCTTCGCCGCTTTCGGCAATGCGGATTGTGCCGCCGTGCAGCTCCACAATCTTGCGCACCAGCGTCAGTCCCAGCCCTACGCCACCGTATGCCCGACTGCGCGATTTATCCACACGGAAGAACGGCTGAAAAATGGTTTCCCTGTCTGCTTCGGGAATCCCGCTTCCCGTATCCTGTACCAGAATCTCCACCGTATCCGCCCTCTCCTCTGCCGAAACGCGCACTGCTCCGCCCTCTTTGTTATAGCGAATAGCATTTTCCACCAAATTAAACAGCAGACGATACAGTAAAATATCACTTCCCTGCAAAAGCACCTCTCCCGTCGCTTCCTGTAAAAGCGAAATCTGCCGCTTCTCTGCCATAGGGGAAAGGTCTGCCAGCACCTCCTCAATCAACGCCGTCAGCTCTACCGCATCCGCCCGTTCAATCGTGTTCATTTCGCTCATTTCCAGAAGCGTTTTCACCAATTTTGAAAGCCGCTCCGTCTGTTCCTTCAGCATGGCAAGCAGCTCCGCCGTTTCTGCGTCCATGTCGGGGTGCGGCATTTCCTCGTATAATTCCAGCTGTGCCTGCATCATCGCCAAGGGCGTGCGAAATTCATGCGCCGCATTGCCGTTAAACTCCTGTAAGGAAGAAAACGCATCCGAAAGCCGCCGTACCATGGCCTCAAAGGAATGGCTGAGTGCCTGAAATTCGGGAATCTGCTGCTCCTCCGCCTGATATTGCGTTAAATTCTCCGCTTGGATTTGCGCAATTCTGCCGGAAAAGCTTCTGAGCGGTCTAAGGGCATAGCCGCTCACAAAATAAGTAATACAGCCGCTCACCAGTGTAATCAGAAGGGTGATCAGCCAGCTGCTGAGCGTAAAAATCTTTTTGGTATCATCAATTTGAATTTCAAAATCGGGAGGAAGCTGCTTCACATCTGCGTCGGGAATGGAAATCATAAAATCCGCCGTCGGTGTCTGATGAAAAATCGCCTGCCCCAGCTTATCCATATAAAACATGCCTGCTCTGGAAAGTGCCAGATTCAGAAAAATACAGGTAGCGGCAATCAGCACCGCCGTCATCAGCGTCAGTCTCCATTGTAAAGAAAGTCGCTTCATTTCCACTCTCCCCCTATCCGATATCCTTCCCCGACCTTGTTTGTGATCGGGTCATAGTTCAGCTCTGCCTTCAGCTTCTTTCGCAGCGCAGAAATATGCACCCGAATAGAATTGCTGAAGGCATCCACACTGCCGTCCCAAACATGCTCCATCAGCTCCTCCTGACTGACAGGCCTGCCTTGGTGCAAAAGCAGATATTCCAAAATGCCCTTTTCCTTTCTGGTCAGACGGATTTCCTTCCCGTTCACAAGGGTTTCTCTGGTGCGGGTATCAAAGGAAATGCCGCCGCAAACCAAAGCTGTGCTTTGCTGAATGAACTGTCTGCGTGTCAAGCTGCGCACCCTTGCCGCCAGCTCCTGCAAATGAAATGGCTTTTCCAGATAATCATTCGCCCCTGCATCCAAGCCCGCAACCTTATCCGCAACCTGACTGCGTGCGGATAAAATCAGCACCTTTGTTTCCGCATCCGTTTGGCGCAGCCGCTCCAAAACCTCCATGCCATCCATCCCCGGCAAATGCAAATCCAGCACAATCAAGTCATACTGCTCTATCAAAAGCCGCTCCAACGCCTCTGCCCCGTCATAGCAGCAATCCACCTCATAGCCTGCATGGTGCAGGCTTTTGGCGATGGTATCGCAAAGCATCCTCTCATCCTCAACCACCAAAAGCTTCATGACTCTGCCTCCTTTCCGATTTCCTTCACTTTTTTCCTTTTTCCTTTTTCCTTTTTCCTTTTTTTAGTTTTAGTATACCATAAAGAAATAAAATAAAAATTAAGTTTTTTCTTAACAGAGATTTTATTTCGGATGTTGTATACTGGTTCCATCAAGAAAAATAAAAACGAAACAGTCCCCTTGGAACGAAAGGAACGAAACCATGAAAAAGGAACTCGCAACGCCGTTTTTCCGGCTTGCCGCTCTTGCACTCGGCATCGGCATGATGGGCTACGGCGCATATCGCGGAGAGGCAGCTGTTGTGCTCTCCAAAGCAATCAAATTATGTCTGGAGTGTGTCGGCATTGGCTAAAAAACAAATAAAATCCTATCTTCTGGCAAGAATACGAGGAGGTATTCAGCTTCTGGCAACGCTTTTGAGCAACCTCCACCTGCCAAATTTCCTAAAAGGAACCATCTTTCAGGGCAGCACCAAGCAGGTCTGCGTACCCGGTCTGAATTGCTATTCCTGCCCGGGGGCAGCGGGCGCGTGTCCCATCGGGGCCATGCAGGCAGTGGTCGGCTCCTCAAAATTCAAGTTTTCCTATTATATCACAGGAATGTTGATTTTCATCGGCGTTCTGCTGGGAAGATTTGTCTGCGGCTTTCTCTGCCCGTTCGGCTGGTTTCAGGATCTGCTGCATAAAATCCCGACAAAGAAATTTTCAACCAAAAAACTCAGTGGCCTTCGCTATCTGAAATATCTCATTTTGGTTGTTATGGTTTTTCTTCTGCCTGCGTTTGTGGTAAACGTGGTCGGCATGGGAAACCCCTTCTTCTGCAAATATCTTTGTCCGCAGGGGGTGTTGGAGGGTGCCATTCCGCTCTCCCTCGCCAGCACGAGCATCCGCTCCGCCCTCGGCTCGCTGTTTGCATGGAAAAGCTGTGTGCTTGCGGCTGTAATCATCCTGAGCATACTGTTCTATCGCCCCTTCTGCAAATGGATTTGCCCCTTGGGTGCGTTTTACGCATGGTTTAACCGCATTTCCCTTTTGCAGCTTCAGGTGGATCAAAACAAATGTATCTCCTGCGGCAAATGCGGCAGGGTGTGCAAAATGGACGTTGCTGTTCCTCAGACACCAAATCATAACGAATGTATCCGTTGCGGTGCCTGCATCACAGCCTGTCCCACACAAGCCATTCACTATCAATACGGATGTAAAAAACAGAAAACGGAGGAAACAAAATGAAAAAAAGAATTTTACTTTTCGCAGTCTCTCTTATTTTAGTCCTCGGCTTTACTGCCTGCGGCAAGGCAAAGCAAAGCGCAGAGGAGCTGATTCAGCAGGAAAATGAAATCATTGCAGAGCATCAGGATTTATGGGATCTCGCTTTTAATGCGGTAGATAAGGACACTGTCGGCTCTCAAACAGGCGACTATGCCGATTTTCTGAAAATGGCACTGGAAAATATAAAGGACCAGCTGAGCAAAGAGGATTTCAAGGCCCTGAGTGAGGATGTCAAAAAAATCAAGGCTTTGGAAGAGCAGCTTGCCACTTTGCCGCAGGAGGACAGCAACCCCACCGGCACCTCTCTGGACAGCGCAAAGAGCTTTCCCTCCTTCACCGGTAAGGACTTTGACGGCAATGCCGTAGATGAAAGCCTGTTTACCAACAATAGCGTAACTCTGGTAAATTTCTGGTTCAACGGCTGCAGTCCTTGCGTTGGAGAACTGCCTGCCCTGCAAAAGCTGCATGATTCCCTGCAGGAAAAGGGCGGTGCCGTTGTCGGCATCAACGTGGAAACTCTGGATGAAAACGAGGATACCATTGCCGCCGCAAAGGAAATTATGAAAAAGCAGGGTGCATCCTATCAGAACATCTATTTCGATTCCGATAGCGAGGCAGGTAAGCTGGCACTTTCTGTAATGTCCTTCCCCACCTCTGTTCTCATCGACAGCGAAGGCAACATTGTGGGTGATGTCATCGTAGGCGGTCTGGATAACGAAAAGACCATGGCAAGTGTGCAGAAGCAAATTGATGCGATTTTAGCAAAATAAGAAAAAACGCAAAAGAAAAAGCAGGTGTTGTCGGCGAAAGCCACAGCCCTGCTTTTTTTGCTGTTTGAATTGTTTCAAAAATAAATAAGGTCCGCACACCCGCTGTTGCCACAGCGCCCCACGCGTTACCTTCTTCCACGGCTCCATTCAGGCACCCTTACTACACACACAAGTAGACTGCTTAGTGCTGCTGCCTTCCGACCCTGACACGATTCACAGGCTCATGTTGCGTAAGACCCAAACTTCAACACCGCTTTCAAAGGGCAGACCATCAAGCTCTGCGTCGAAAGCGAGCATCACCCTCACTATAGCGGATTGTGAGTACAGGGCACCGCTACCACCCCGGCTAGTGCGGAAATTTATTCACTCCCCAAGTTTCGGGAGGATTTCACAAATATAACTATGTTATTATACACGCTCATTGGTTTTCTGTCAATGGCACTGCATTGGCATTTTTGCGAAAACGCTTAAAAAACCGTTTCATAATCTCACTGCATTGGGGCTGCAAAACCCCCTCCTCCACCGCTACCTGGTGGTTGAGTCTGGGTTCATTCAGCACATCCAGCACAGAGCCGGCGCAGCCTGCCTTGCTGTTTCTTGTCCCGAAAACCACCCTTGGGATGCGTGCCTGCACGATTGCCCCGGCGCACATCGGGCAAGGCTCTACGGTAACATAAAGCACACAGTCCTCCAGCCGCCAATCCCCCACGATTTTCGCCGCCGCATCAATCACGTCGATCTCCGCGTGGCGCAGAGGATTTTTGTCGGTATTGCGCAGGTTATGCCCCCTTGCGATAATCTCGCCGTTTCGCACCATCACCGCGCCAATCGGCACCTCGCCTGCCGCAAGCGCCTTCTCCGCCTCCGCCAGTGCCTCTGTCATATATTTCTCGGATTCCGTCATTTTTATTCCTCCGCAGCCAGATAGAGCTGTCCCCTTCTGTCCTCATTATCCGCAACGAACCAATAGTCCTCCCTGCCGTTTCCGTCAAAATCGCAAGGATAGATGCACTGTCCGTACTGAATATCCTCATTCGCGGTTTTCAGTCCTTTTTCCGTCAGGATATATCGAATCGTGGTAGCCGTGGTGTCGCAGGCATAAATTTCCTGCACGCCGTCCCCGTTCAGGTCGCCGCTCATAAGCGGGCCATAGAAGTTTTCCACGCCCACATGCGTACTCCAAAGCTTACGGAAGCTGTCATTCACCGCATGGTAAACATATAAATCCATCCCGTCCGTCAGAATATATTCCTTTACACCGTCCCCATCCAAATCCGTGATGTGGCACTGCGTCACCTGATGGCGCAGCTTTCTTGTGCCGGTATTCTGCCAGCTGCCGTCCTTTTCCTCATAAATCTCCATATTTTTATCAATAAAAAGATACAGCCTGCCGTTCTCCGCGCCCAGTGCAGTGCAAAGCTCTCCCTCCAGAGGGATTTCCCCTGCCACGTTCAGTCTGGAATCGTAAAGCATCACCCGTTCCGCGCGCGTATAGGTCTTTTCGCTTTCGCCCTCGCCGCTTTCCTCAATACTGGAAACCAGAACCGCCAGTCTTGCGTCATCCTCCTTTAAAAACGCCGCCGAGGTCGCCTCTAAGCCGCGCCCATAGGAAAAGCTGCGGTAACGGCTCAGCCCGTTGGAATAGCGGTAGACCTCTGCCTTTCCGCCACGGATGGAAACCGCCAGCCGCCGTCCCTTCGCATCCTGCCCGACAGAGTAAATCCCCTCTGCGGAAAATTCCCCTCTGCCCATGCGGAAGGAGGTCGGCATCCCTGTCCAGCTTTCATACGCCCGAAAGCCGCCGTCCGCCAGAAACGGGTTGCGCTCCTTCAGGCTGTAATAGCCGTTATCATAGCCGCCGCTGTAGGCCACCCCTGCCAGAGAGCCGCCTACAAACCAGCATTGCAGTGTCCCTGCCGCATCGCCGTTATAGTGCAGCAGCGCCGCCTGCGCCAGTACGGCATCCTGTCCTGCCTTTCCCTTCAGGTTATATTCGCAGGCGGAGGAGGCATCAAACAGCCGTTCATTTTCCTCCGTTGCCTCCGGCACAACTGCCGCCCCAAAGCTCAGGCTGCTGTGGTCATATTCCCAATAAAAATCCTCTGTCACCTTGTCGATGGATTCCTCATACGCCTCCTGCTCGGCAGCACTGAGACTAAAGGTATCCTCCTTTGCGCCGCAGCCGCTGAGCAGAAGCAGACTTGCCAGAATCGTCATCCATTTCTTCATAGTATTCCCTCTCTCAAAAAAGAACCGTCCGAAACGCCGCTTTCAGCCGCTCTTTTCGGTTTCCTTCGTTTTCCAGAATGATAAAAACAAGTGCTTCCTTTGTAAGTATATGCTACGATTATACCCTATCCAACCTCAAAAAACAAGCCGCACCAGTGCCACAGCCGCAAAGATGCCGACAAGGTTTGCCAGAAGGGCGCAGGGCAGCGTATATCTCGTTTTCCGAATCCCGACAGAAAGAAAATACAGGCTCATCGTATAAAACACCGTTTCCGTGCAGCTCATCATGACAGAGGCCGTTCTGCCCAGAAAGGAATCCGGGCCATACTTCGCAAAAAGGTCGGTCAGAAGTCCGGTTGCCGCGGAGGAGGAAACAAGCCGCACCAGACTTAACGGTGCCAGCTCTGCCGGAAAGCCGACTGCCTCTGCCGCCGGGCGAATCAGCCGCACCAGAATGTCCAAGAGCCCCCCTGCGCGCATCACCTCCACCGCCATCATCAGACCAATTAGGGTCGGCAAAATATCCAGAACCGTCTGCAGGCCCTCCTTCGCCCCCTCCAGAAACACCTCATAAATATCCATTCGCTGCAAGCACCCGAATACCACAATGCACAGCACCGTAACAGGAATCAGCAGATCGGATATCGTCAGCAGTATCCCCACGCTATCCCCTCCCCTCCAATGCCTTCGCCGCAAGCGTACCAACCAGCGTCGTAAGCATCGTTGCCGCAATCCCCACTCCGATAATCTCCGCCGGATTCTGCGAGCCGTATTCCATGCGGTACGCCAGAATATTCATCGTAACCAGCTGCAGGGAGGTCATGTTCACCGTCAGAAACATACACATTGCCGCCGATGCCCGTCCCTTTTCCTCTCGGTTCAGCCTCTGCAGCTCCTTCATCGCCATCAGTCCGGCAGGTGTTGCCGCCCATCCAAGCCCCAGAAAATTCGCCACAAAATTCGTAGCGATATATTTTCTTGCAGGATGCAGCCGCGGCACGGAGGGAAAGAGAAAATCCATCAGCGGTGTCAGCCTTGCGGCAAGCCGGTCAATCATACCGCCCCGCTCCGCAATCTTCAGCACCCCCGACCAAACCGAAATTACCCCTGCCATGGCAAGCGCCAGCTCCACCGCAGAGCGTCCGCCGCTTAAAATCGCCCCCGTCACCATATCCATTCTGCCCAGAAACGCGCCCGTCAGAATTCCGCCAATCAAAAAAAAGCCCCAAATGCCGTTTAACATTTCCGCCTCCCCCCTCTCGTTAGTTTATGTTTGCTTCCTTTCTCTCATGAACCTTTTTTCCCCTCAGAAAAATTGCAGTAAAAAACTCCGAATCTTCTTCAAAAAATGTGATTTTTGTTGAAAATTGTTCTTTTTTATGTTAAGATTTAATAAATATTCCGGCAAAAAACAAACAGTAATAAATTTTAGGGGGAAGCGAACAATATGAAATCAACAGGTATCGTAAGAAAAGTGGATGAATTGGGAAGAGTTGTTCTGCCCATCGAGCTTCGCCGCAACATGGGAATCGAAATCAAGGATTCTCTGGAAATCTTTGTTGATGAAAACACCATTATCCTGCAAAAATACGAACCTGCCGATATCTTCACAGGCAGTATGGATGATTTAATTGATTATAAGGGCAAAAAGGTTTCCAAGGCTTCTATTTTGGAAATGGCAAGAATTGCCGGCCTGGATGTGAAATAAGCACCCGCACACAAAGCCCGTTCCTTATGATGACAGGAATTCGGGCTTTTTTTATTGCTTTTTTTCTCTCCTCCTCCCCTTTTTTATTGACAAGCCCCCCTCCACCCCCTACAATAGTCATATCTCAGATATTTCGTATGCAAACTAAATTGAGGAAAGGCGTGAACCAAAAATGAATCTCACATTTGAAGGAAGTAAAAATTATGTAGCCAGCGAAGAGCTGATGCGTTCTGTAAATATTGCCATCGCCCTGCAAAAGCCCCTGCTCATCAAGGGCGAGCCCGGTACCGGCAAAACCATGCTTGCCGAAGCAATTTCGCAGGCTCTTGGCAAAAAGCTTATCATCTGGAATATCAAATCCACCACAAAGGCGCAGGATGGTCTCTATGTGTATGACGTTGTGCAGCGTCTGTATGATTCCCAGTTCGGCAATGAGGGCGTGGATGATATCGGCAAATATGTCAAGCTGGGCAAGCTTGGCGAAGCGTTCCACAGCGACGAGCAGGTCATTTTGCTGATTGACGAAATCGATAAAGCCGATTTGGAATTTCCCAACGACCTTCTGTGGGAATTGGATAAAATGGAATTTTATATCCCCGAAACAAAGGAAACCGTTAAGGCAAAGCAGCGCCCCATCGTGATTATCACCTCCAATGCGGAGAAGGAGCTGCCCGATGCCTTCCTGCGCCGCTGCATCTTCCATTATATTGAATTCCCCGATGCAGAGCAGATGGAGGAAATCATCAAGGTGCATTTCGACCATGTGGAGGAAAACGTACTGAAACAGGTGCTTGCCACCTTCTATTGGATTCGTGGGCTGTATAATATCCAGAAAAAGCCCAGTACCTCTGAGGTCATCGACTGGATTCGCGCACTGGAGCTTGGCGGCGTGCCTGCATCCAAAATCAAGGAAGCCGTCCCCTTCGCAGGCGTTCTCTTGAAAAAGAACGAGGATATCGATACCATGCGTAAATTTTTGAAGTAAGTAGGTGAGTGACTGATGTTTACTTCATTTTTCTATCTCCTTCGTGCCAGAGGGCTGAAGGTTTCCCTCAACGAGTGGATGTCCCTCATTGAGGCGCTCGATAAGGGTCTGCATCATTCCTCCTTTACAGGGTTTTATTATCTCTGCCGTGCCATTCTGGTCAAAAGCGAGGCGGATTTTGATAAATTCGACGGTGCCTTTCTGGAATATTTCAAGGATATGGAGCGTGCTACGGATGAGCTGCCCAAGGAGCTGTTGGATTGGCTGAATAAACCGAGAGAGGAGCTGGACGGCAGCTTCAGCGAGGAGGACCTTCTCCGCAACCTCGGTCTTTCCGAGCAGCAGATTCAGCAGATGTTTCTGGAGCGTTTGCAGGAGCAGCACGAGCAGCATAACGGCGGCTCAAAATGGATTGGCACCAGAGGCGCGTCCCCCTTCGGCAATAACGGACAGATTGATAAGGGCATTCGTGTCGGCGGCAAAAGCCAGAAGCGCAGTGCCTTTCAGGTGGCAGGCGAACGAAAATTCCGTGATTTCCGTGAGGATAATATCTTGGATACCCGTCAGTTCCAGATGGCATTCCGCCGCCTGCGCCAGTTTTCCGCCCGTGCGGATGAGGCAAGAACCGAATTTGATGTGGACGGCACCATTCGCGAAACCTGCGACAACGCCGGCAATCTGAAGGTGGTCTATGATAAGCCCAGAAGAAATACCGTCAAGGTGCTCCTTCTCATGGACAGCGGCGGCTCTATGGATTATTACAGCCGCATGTGCTCTGCGCTGTTTCAGGCGGTGCGTAATTCCAATCATTTCAAGGATTTGCAGGTGTTCTATTTCCATAACTGCATCTATTCCAAAATCTTCAAGGACCCTCGCATGCGCCCCAATTCTGCCATCCCAACCGAATGGATTTTGCAAAATATCAGCAGTGAATATAAGGTCATCATCGTTGGGGATGCCCAAATGGACCCTTATGAGCTGATGGAGGGCAGCTGGTATAGCTATGGCTCGCGCGACCGCACCCCCGGTATTGAGTGGCTCAAGCGCTTCAAGGAAAAATACCCCCATATCGTCTGGCTCAATCCCTCCGAGCGTCCCTATTGGGGCGGCTGGTGGGCGAAAACCTACGATATCCTCGCAAAGGAATTCGATATGTATCGCCTGACCTTGGACGACCTAAACAACGCATTAAAGAAACTCATGGTGAACCGATAAACTGATTTTTACCCCTGTTTGATATCCAACAGGGGTTATTTTTTGCGTTCCGCTAAATTGATAATCTTCTTCTTTTTCTTTTTGGCATACTGCAATGTTGCGTAAGCTCCGCCTTCCTTCCGCTCTACCATCGCAATCACATAATCCGCCTGCTCTACCATCCAACGATTTCGCAGTACAATCGCATGCTTATAATGCACTCCCTCTAATATGGATGGTATCAGCACCAAATCAAACATGCTTTCATAATACGCCGAATTCACATTGATTCTTTTTTGCAGATACGGCAATACAAGAATCAAAGATATTTCCTTTTCCCTGTATTGTCTTTTCAGCAATCGCACTGCCGCCGCGCACAAATTGTCAAATTTCCCCATTCCGCCTACAAAACATTCTATCGGCGATTCCGTATATTGTATGATTTCTTCCAATACCTCTGTAATATCCTCCGCCTGCACCCCACAAACATCTCTATGTCCTGCGAATGTACATCGAATCATGATATCCCCCACCTTTTTTCCTCTGCATAAAATTTTCGCAAGTTATAAACTATATAAATAGTATATCTATATAGTTTATTATAACGAACCTTAACAAAAGATACAATGTAGAAAAATATGCAGAGGAGGGTTGCTTGATGGAGCTTGATTACAAAGCAATCGGAAAAAGAATCAAAATCGCACGCATCCAAGCCGAGCTTTCTCAGGAAGCATTAGCCGAAAAGGCAGACCTTTCCCCTACTCACATGAGCAATATCGAAAATGCCAATACAAAGCTGAGCCTGCCGATGCTGATTTCCATTGCAAATGCGCTTTCCGTATCTGCGGATACTCTGCTTTGCGATTCTGTTATCCATTCCAAGGAAATTTTCGCACAGGAAATCCAAAGCGCCGTAGCGGACTGCGATGAATATGAAATTCGCATCCTAACGGAAATTCTGAAAGCATCCAAGCGCGCACTGCGGCAGAATAAAAAATTGAATCAGCACTAAAAAAGAACCCAAAAGGGTTCTTTTTTGTTTGGAAAGCCTGCTTTCGCCTTATCTTGCCATTCTCTTTCTGTAAGAGAAAGAGGACGGGTGATTCCGCCCAATCAGCACATAAATCACAATCGACAGCAGATTAAACACAGACATCCCCGTAAACATCGTCTCATACCCAAACGAGGAAATCAGTCCCCCTGCAATCGCGCCGCCAATGCCGATGCCGATATCATACGCGCAGAGGAAGGTGGAGTTTGCACTGCCGCGCTTTTCGGGTGGTGCAATCGCCACCGCCATGGACTGCAATGCAGGCTCCAGTCCGCCGAAGCCAAAGCCGGAAAGCACTGCCGCCAACAGATACGTCACCGTATTCGGAAACAGCCCCAAAAGCAAAAACGCCGCAAACATCGCAATATTACAGCTATAGGCAAAAATCCCCTCGCCATGGCGGTCTGTCACCTTCCCTGCCGTCATACGCATAATCAGCACCGTCACTGCCATAATCACAAAGAATAAGCCGCCGCTCGGCAAGCCCTTTTCCGCCGCAAATTTTGCCGCAAAATTTTCCAGTGCGCCATAGGTAAACATGAAAACCACCGCTGTCAGCGAAGCAGGAACTGCATTTTTATCAAACAGTCCCTTTAAGGACAGCGGCTTTTTCTCCACCGCAATATTCGGCGCTTTCAGCAGGAAAAACAGCACCAGTGCAAGCGCAATCGAAAGGCTCCCGAACAGAAACAGCACGGAAAATCCGCATTTTTCCATCAATGCCAAGCCAATCGCAGGCGCAACCGCCGTTGCCAATGCCGTTGCCAAGCCGAAAATCCCCATGCCCTCCGCAAAACGGGAGCGCGGCACGCTGTCTGTCGCAATGGTCGCGGTCGAGGTATTGGAAAACGCCAACGCCGCCCCATGCACCATGCGGCACACAAATGCCAGCACCAGTGTATGCAGAAACAGATACCCCAGCGGCATCAGGAGCATCCCCAAAAGTCCCACCGCCAGAATCATTTTCCGCTTCCCGTTATCTAGCATCCACCCGATGAACGGACGGCAGACCACCGAAACCACGCAGAACAGCGCAACCGCCATCCCTGCTACCGCCTCCGAGCCGCCGAGTGCCTCAATATAAAACGGAAACGTCGCCAGTATCGCCAGATGGTTCAGAAATACCAGAAAATTGATGATAATAATAAATACAAAATCCTTCCGAAAAAGCTTTTCCTCCTGCAAAAAAATACCTCCTTTTACCTTTTTCCGTTAAAATAAAAAAATGCGCTGCCTCTATGCCTGTCACAATCGGACTTACGCATATCAGCAACGCATTGCACTTATTTTTATACCACATTTTTTCTGTTGATGTAAGAAAAAATTTTGTTTTTTGCAAAAAAAATACACCGTACCCACAACAACGGATACGGTATATTCTTTAGAGGTATATTTTTTAGACTTTGAAAGGTGTCTTAAGTCTACTTGATTAGCAAAATCAGTCTACCTTTACGGTCCAGCCGAATTTATCTTCCTTCAGACCCCATTGTACGCCTGTCAGCTCGTCATAAACCTTCTGTGTCATTTCACCGATTTTGTTATGGTTTACAACAACCTTTTCCTCTCCGCGTACAAAGCCGCCGATGGGTGTTACAACTGCGGCAGTACCGCACATGAATGCCTCCTGCACTGTGCCGTTCTTGCAGCCCTCCATCAGCTCGTCTACTGTAATTTTGCGCTCAACGGTTTCCATGCCCCAGCTTCTTGCCAGCTCCAGAATGGATTTTCTGGTTACGCCGGGCAGGATGGAGCCGTTCAGCTCAGGTGTCACCAGCTTGCCGTCCCAGACGAACATCAGGTTCATGCCGCCGCCTTCTTCTACATATTTTCTTTCAACGCCGTCAACCCATACAACCTGAGAATAGCCCTTCTTTGCCGCCTTTTCGCCTGCTCTGGTTGCCGCTGCGTAGTTGCCGCCGCATTTTGCATAGCCTGTGCCGCCGCGAACCGCACGCACATCATCCATTTCAATCAGCATATCTACAGGAGCCAGACCGCTCTTGTAGTAGCTGCCTACCACGCAGGCAATCACCATAAATGTCGCATGAGAGATGCCATGCAGTGCCAGATCTGCATCTGTACCGAACAGGAAGGGACGCAGATACAGAGATGTACCATACTGGTCGGGCACCCAATCCTTTTCCACCTCTACGAATTTTCTCAGATATTCCACTGCATCATCCACGTCAAACTGCGGCAGGCACAGTCTTTCTGCGGAATTGTTCATACGCTTGAAGTTTTCCGCAGGGCGGAACATCTGCACCTCGCCATTGGGTGTGCGGTACGCCTTCAGCCCTTCAAAAACCTCTGCGCCGTAATGGAATACCAGTGCGCCGGGGTTCAGAGAAATATCCCCAAAGGGAACGATACGAGGGTTCTGCCAGCCGTTTTCGCTGTCATACTCCATCATAAACATGTGGTCTGTAAATGCTACGCCAAAGGGCACGGTAGCAGGATCGGGTTTCACCTTGGGGTTTGTTGTTTTTGTTACCTTTACTTCCATCATACGTCTTCTCTCCTTTGTTTTTCTCATTTTATCATTTTATCTTTTGTAAGGTTTATTTCTTTTCTTCCACCATCTTAATATTGCCGCGGATGACATCGCAGGATTTTTTCAGCTCTTCCTTTTCTCTCTCATTCAGAGAAAGCTCTACGACCTCCTCCACGCCGTTTTTGCCAATCACGCAGGGCACGCCGACAAATACGTCCTTCTCGCCATATTCTCCGCAAAGCTCTGCACTTGCAGGCATAATCTGCTTTTCATCATGCAGCACAATGCTTACCATGCGCGCCGCCGTAGTTGCAATGCCGTATTCCGTGCAGTATTTTCCGGAAAATGTGACCCAGCCGCCGCGGATGGATTCCTTCTGCAGGGCATCCCTGTCAAAGCGGAAGCGTTCATCCGTCTTTGCCCATTCTTCCAAGGATTTTCCTCGGAAGGAAACATTGCTCCATGCCGCAAACTGCTGATTCCCATGCTCGCCCAACATATACGCTGTAATGGATTTATGGTCAATGCCGGTCTGTCTTGCCAGTGCAGAGAGCAGACGCGAGGTATCCAGTCCGGTACCTGTGCCGAACACACGCCCACGGGGTAAGCCTAAGCCCTTCGCCAGCTGCTGTGTCACAACGTCGCAGGGGTTTGTAATGTTGACCACAACTCCGTCAAAGCCGGAGGCCTTTACTCTGCCCACATAGCTGTTGACCGCAGGCACGGTAAATTTCATTTCATCCGTTCTGTCCTGATTTGCACGGAGAATTTCAATCTTCCCGATGCTGTTCACGATAACGTCACAATCACCCAAATCCTCATAGGTCCCGATGTTCACCGTTACCCTGTGGGGCAGATATGCCACGCTGTCACGCAAATCCTGACATTCGCTTTCTACCTTTTTTTCATTGCTGTCCACCAGCACCAGCTCATCCGCAATGCCCTGCACCGCCAAGCTGTATGCAACGTGCGCGCCGACATGCCCCAGACCGATAATACCGATTTTTCTTGTTTTCATGGAGATTCCCTCCTTGTCCTTCTATCCTTCCGTTTTGCATTTCTTTTTTCAGTTCCTCTTTTGTAATCTGCTTCGCTTTCTCTTTTGTGTAAAAAAAATTTGTGTTGCTTTTTGTCTTTTGTAAAAATCTGCTTTCGCTTTCTCTTTTGTAGGTTTAAAAATGTTTCTCTTTTGTGTTTTTTTCTTCTTCTATAAAATTTCTTCTTTTGTAAATTTTTTCTTCTGTAAGCTTTGCTTCTTTTGTCTTTTGTACTCTGTAAATCTTTTGCAGGGTTTCTATGTCATGCCTTTTGTGTCTCACCGAAAGGAAAATGATAACAAAAAAAGCTCATAGCCAAATGCCATGAGCCTTCACATACACATATATCTCTCAGATAGGTTTCGCAAAAAAGGTTTTATTTTTGCGCATGACAATCGGCGTTATTCTTCTTTTTCTTAGGGGCAATCATGCCCAGAATAATAACGCTAATTAGCAGGACAGCAAAACCGTATGCAGTTGTCATGAATACTGAATGTTTCATAACGCATAACCTCTTTTCAAAATCTGTTTTTCTCTGATAAAAAAAAGATATCACTTTCTTTTTTCCCCGTCAACGGAAAAAACAGCGAGGATTTTTCGCTCATTGTATCTGTTTTTATACATTTTTACCCCATTCTCGGCAAAAATGACAAAAAAATCATATAGCAGAAAATTCCTACTAACAAAATAGACAATCCAAGTACCAAATACCACAATAAAAAATCCCCCAATTCCGTAAAATCGGGGGACGTTTTGTTGTCTTACAAAACAGCATCCAGCTTTTCCTTCAGATGATTTGCAGGCACTGCGCCAATCACTGCATCCACAGGCGTGCCATCCTTAAAGATAATCATGTTTGGTACGCTCATAATGCGGTATTTCTGCGCCAGATCCATGGATTCATCAATATCCACCTTTACAATTTTCGCCTTGCCCTCATATTCTGCGGAAAGCTGCTCCAAAACGGGGCCCATCATCTGGCAGGGGCCGCACCATGTCGCGGAAAAGTCCACCAGTACGGGTACCTTGCTTTCCAGTACCTCTGCCTGAAATTCCTGAGATTTGAGTTGCTTCATCTGTCATTCCTCCTTTATATGCCTTCTTCGGTATAGGATTTGCCAAAGGGTAATTCTTATGTGTGCTCTTATTTTTTCCCAGTATAGCAGAAAAAGGAATTTATTTCAATAGTATATATCAAATAATAATAATTCTCAATAACATTTTTTCTTTTCGTGTATATTCCTCTGTCTCAGGGCAATACTGTTACCGAGGATGTTACTCCCCCTCTGAGGGCGGAAATGCCTTCAGAAATAACATTCTTTCTACTTCTTCCCCTTAAGAAAAGGACGGCAGAATTTTCACATTCTGTCGTCCTTTTTATTTCAGTCCTTTTGTTTCAGTACATTTCAATATCAATAATTTCCGGCTCATAGGGGTGCTTCAGTGCCTTCTGGCACACAAAGCGGAACGTATCCGTGCTGTCGGAAAGATAAAACTGCTTCTCGCCGGCACCCTCGCCCTCATTCAGCAGGTCATGCTCCTTTAAAAACGCCATCACTCGTCTTGCCGTTGCCTTCGCAGGGTCAACCAGCTTGATTGCCTCCCCGACCGTCTGCCCGATGCAGCGCTTCAGAAGGGGATAATGCGTACAGCCCAGCACAAGGGAATCAATCCCCGTTGCCACCAGCTCCTCCAGATATCGCTTCGCCGCCTGTCTGGAAACCTCGTTATCCGTCCAGCCCTCCTCCGCTAAGGGAACAAACAGCGGACACGCCTTCGTGAATACCTGCATTTCGCTGTCCTTTTCGCAAATCATCCGCTCATACGCGCCGGAACGCACCGTCCCCGGTGTCCCGATTACGCCGATTTTCTTATTCTTCGTGGAGCGCAGTGCCTCCTCCACGCCCGGCACAACCACGCCGAAGATAGGCACAGCAAAGGTTTCGCGCAGCGCATCCAGGCTGTTGGAACTTGCCGTATTGCAGGCAACAATAATCGCCTTCACTTCCTTGCTCAGCAGAAACCGTACATTCTGCTTGGAATATTTCGTTACGGCCTCCTTGGATTTCGTCCCGTAGGGCACGCGCGCCGTATCCCCGAAATATACAATATTTTCATGGGGCATCACCTTCATAATCTGCTTTACCACAGTCAGACCGCCAACCCCCGAATCAAATACACCGATTGGTCTTGTATCCATTTCTTCCTTCTCCTCATCCTCTGATGCCCGAATCGCGCTTGAGCGCAAGCTCGATGAAGCGGTCCATCAGTTCTGTTTCTGTCATGCCAGCCTGCACCCAGAGCATCGGATACATGCTGATGGGCGTAAAGCCCGGCATGGTATTCAGCTCGTTAAAGAGCACTCTTCCTGTTTTTTTGTCAATGAAAAAATCCACCCTCGCCAGTCCGCTGCCGTCCACGGCACGGAAAATCTTTCCGGCAATGCGGCGCATTTCCTCTGTCTTTTCTTCCTCCACCTCCGCAGGGATCACCGTACGGGAGTCGCTGTTGTTGTATTTTGCATCATAATCATAAAATTCCGCCGCAGAAAGCACCTCGCCCACGCCGCTGACCATCGGCTCCTCATTGCCCAGCACCGCACACTCGAATTCTCTCGCATCAATCGCTTCCTCTATGATGACTTTTCTGTCATAGCCTGCCGCAAAGTCCAGTGCCGCGGAAAGCTGCTCTCTGTTTTTCGCCTTGGAAATGCCCACAGAGGAGCCTGCATTGGAGGGCTTCACAAAGCAGGGATAGCCCAGCTTTTTCTCCACATGGTCGAGAATTTTCTCTCTCTTTTCCCCAAGGTCGTTCTTATGCACCCAAAGATACTTTGCCTGCGGAATCCTTGCCGCCTTCGCAATCATCTTCGTGTATACCTTATCCATAGAAACGGCAGATGCCAGCACGCCGCACCCCACATAGGGAATCTGCGCCATCTCCAAAAGACCCTGAATCGTGCCGTCCTCGCCCCATGCGCCGTGCAGCACGGGAATCACCACATCCACAGGGATTTCCTTCACATTTCCCCCAACGATTTTCAGAAAGCATTTCTTCGTCGCATCAGGAGAAAGGCTCACGGGCGTGCCGAATTTTTCCCATTCGCCTGTTTTCACATGCTCTACAGGCCCGTTGTAAATCAGCCACTGCCCTTTTTTCGTAATCCCGACCGACAATACCTGATATTTTTCCTTATCCAGTGCCTGCAGCATCATCACCGCCGAGGTTCTGGAAACCTCATGCTCGGAGGACTGTCCT
>OKSH01000736.1_pt1 | contig 33262 bp, 51 predicted proteins | sample 1601231 | NCBI WGS metagenome assembly OKSH01 (sample SAMEA3541596, study PRJEB24748) | human gut metagenome | biome: human gut; feature: human-associated habitat; material: faeces | place: China | collected 2012
GACGGCAAGTCCGCAGGTATATCTTCCGAGAGCATCAGCTCTAGGAAACTCTGATCGTACTGGAGATTGTATATAGTGTTCAGCGTGGTAAATTCCCAACCCAGGGCTTCGAGCTCCTCGATGGTATAAATTTTCACATTCTCGGTCATGATATAAAACGTTTTGGTTTTTTTACTATGATGCCGGAGCTTTTGTACGCGGAGCCCACGGTTCCGCCCGCGCGGTTCATGAGCGACACGCCCTTGGCCGCCGCATCGGGTATGTCGTCCTTGCGGTTGGGATCGACCTTGCGCGAAAAGAACAGGAACTGATTCACGGCCTCCTCGCCGCGGTTGGTGTCTTTGAGCTTGGCGTTGAATACGAACCTGTCGGACGTGAAGAGGGGATCGAGGATGGATTCGATGACCGTAAACTTGTCGCCCATGTTCCGGGTGTCCCATTCCAGGGGGCAAATCCACCCCGTGTCGGCCTGGAACTGGTCGAATGTGGTCTTGAAGTCCAAGGGGATCTGCTTCTTTTCCATCACGATGCGCGTTATGAGGCGATTGGGGCTTTCGAGGTACAACTGACGAATATTTTTCATCATCTCCAGGGAGGTGCCCTGCACGGCCAGCACGTCGATGAGCCATATTCGGCCGCGGGCTTTGCCCATGAGCAGCGACGCCTTGAAGTCGCTCTTGCGGCTGTCCTTGGCCGACGGGTCGGTGTAGATAATGAGGTCTATCCACTCCTCGGGCGTCGGGAAGCGCAGGTCGGGGTTCACGTCGCTCCAGCATATTTTTTTGAAAATCTCCCCTTCGCTCTCGTCGAAGTAGTCGCCCTCCAGGAAGCGCTTGCGCATGAGCGTGGACATGGCCTCCAGGGTCTCGCGGTAGTCGTCGGCGACATTCTCCATGTTGTCGTTGAGTGAGAACTTCACGACCAGGAACTTCGACGTCTGCTCCGGGGGGATTGCCAGTCCCTCGCGGGTCTCGTGCTTGAAAAACCTGACGTATGTCCATCCGGTTTTCCGCGTGGGGTTGAGGGCGAACAGAAGCTTGTTGCGCACAGGTAGTTTTTGTGCCAGTCGTGAGCGGAGGGTGTCTACCGCCCTCTCCTCGACCTCCGACACCTCGTCGATGAAGATATGACCCCATTCCGACGACAGAATCTTATCGAACTGGCTCTCGTCGTTGGCCGACCCGCGTATGGAGCCGAATTTTATGTAGGCGCCGTTGTAGAACATGAGGTAGTTGTCTTTGCCGTTATACTTTGCGAACGGTGTCCCGTCCTTCATGGTTATCTCCTGCCACTTGGCGTAACCGTTGTGCTTGGCTATCGCGTTGAGCACCGCGGGGAGGGTCTGCTGGAGCATTCCGGTTTGAAGCGACGTGAAGAGGTTGCGGAGCACGAGGCAGTTGGCTTTGTGCGCCACGCACTGCACGATGAGCCAGTACAGAATGACGAAAGTCTTTCCCGAGCGCGAGGCGCCGTAAAAGAGCACTTCCTTCCACTGGCCGTCGTTGAGGCGGTTCCACATGATCCTCTGCTTGCGCGTGAGGTGTATGTTCATGTCGAGGCATCCGGCCTTTCTACTCTTGGCTATCATCATCTTCATCGAGGTGCATGCGTATGTCGATCTCCGATATGCGGTTCTCGTCCACGTCCGATCCGGAGGATTCCAGTACGGACATGGTGGCCTTTATGAGGTTCATGGACTTGGTGAGGCCGTCGATCTTCGACTTGGCGATCTCGATCTTCGCCTTCGATGCGGAGGTGCCAATGATGTATATCTGCTCGCGCATTATGTCGTAGACGCCCATCATTTTCAGTTGCTTCTCCACCTGCTCCGATATAGGCCACTCCCACTCCGCGGGCGTCGCATCAGGCATCTGCGGCACTGCTGTCGCGGTCTTTAAAAAGTCTATTGCGGATTTCCTGTCGTCCATGGAGCTCGGTTTTTACGCCCAAATATAAGAATTTACCACGAAGGGCGTGAATTATGGAAAAAATTAATAAAAAAACCTCCGCCCCTGGAGCGGGAACGGAGGAAAAAATAAGCCAGGAAGTGAGGTGTTTATTTACATTCAGGAATGCCACAGAAACATTCCGGGAACAAATATAGGGAATTAGTTTTTCAATTCCAAGCGGGTGCGCATATTTTTCCCCTTGCGCATAGATTCGAGCTTCACGGCGGCCGATTTGGAGGGGCGCCGATAGGGCTTGAAGCGCCGGATCATGTCGATGCCGTTCTCGGAGAACAGCTCGGAGGCCACGTAGATGATCGTTCCGTAGCGCAGTCTGAGTTTGAGTTTTCGGTCGGCCTCGCGCCGCAGGGCGCGGTATTCTTCCTGCGTCATGCCTTCCGGCCGACGAGTTATGACGGCTTCGGAGCCCGTAGCCACGGAATAGGTTCTACTTTTCATCTTCGGCGGGTTTTTTTTCGGTTTCTTTCGTTTGGACTTCGTCCAGGAACCCGAGCGGCAGGGGGATGTTCATGTCGTCGGGGACGTTGAGGATCATGCGGTACTGCGCCATAGACACGAAGCGGCAGCAGTTGTCGTAACTCATGCCGTCGGAAGACAGCCACATGCCGTCCGTGTATTTCGTGAATACGGCGATGACGGCCTCGGCGTGCGAGGAGTTCCAGAATATCGCGAACTTGTTTTCGACGGGCACGAGCGAGGAATCGTCGTTTTTGAACCACTCCAGGAACTCGTCGAAGGAGTAGGTGAGGCCGTAGGAGCAGAGGCGGATGGCACCGAGGTCGATGTCGTGCGCCTTCATGAACCCCGAAATGTGCGCGGCCGTAGATCGGTCGATGCCGTGCGTCTCCAGCCACGCTTTAATCTCGGCCGTCGTTTTTGTCCCGACCTTCTTGTTCCGGCCGAAAAGAGCCGTCAGTGCGGGACGGCGAAGCAGTTTTTTCATAATCTTTGTTGTTTTTGTTGAAGATATCGTACCTTTTTTTCAGGTCGTAATAGTAATGCCGTACCGTGTATACGGCAACATTGAATGTTTCGGCCGCCGCCGCGAACGCCTCCTGCCGCGGCCCCGAATGCGTCCTGCACCAGTTGTCTACGTAGCAGCATATCACGGCACACTGCGCCGCCGTCTCGTTCAGAAGCCCCGAATCCAGCATGAGCTTCACCCCGTTGTCGTATTTTTCGCCGAAATTCGCCGTCACGTAGACGCGAAGATAATATCCGAATATCCCGGTCATAACCTCAGAATTTAAGCCCCTGCTCCGTAAAGGGTCTGTTTTCCCTCGGCTTCACCCACCCGCGAACTATATCCAGCGCCTCGACTATCTCCTTGCTCTCATCGGCCGTCATCATGGCATGAGCCGCTTCGCCATCGCCCGAGTAGAGAGAAACGTGCAGAACCCCGTCCTTCGCCTTTACCTCGAACGAGAACATAACCCCCTCGATGGTGATTGATTTATTTACGCCCATTAATCAGATTGTTTAAGATTGTTGTACAAATATAGTAATAATATCTTTACCGTCCAAATCCAAGCCCCCCACCACCTCAATAACCAAAACCCCACACAAAACATACCCCCGAAAATCCAAAGACCCGTACCCCCTGCCCAAACCACAAGAAACCAAGCCCGCGAATATCTCGTGTGTTAGAAAGGCTCCAGACCCCGGGCGGCTGTTGACCAAAGACCCGCACCCCTTCCCGGTGGCTGTCTCCTTCCTTCGCTCGCTCCACGTTGTTCCGCTCGCTCAGGCTGCGCGCCTTCCCCCTTCGCCCGGCCTCCACTTCCCGCCCCGTCCTCTCGCTTCCTCCTTTGCTCCCACTCCTCCGCCTCCCCTCCACCCCTTCCCGCTCCCCGGCGCCCTCCCCCGGCCCGCCTCCTCTCTCCTCCTTCCTCCAGCATCCGCCCCTCCCCCTCCCCACCCGGCCAAACAGACCAAAACTATCCTCTTTCACCACACACTCAAAACACCCCCAAAATGCCCCTCCCTGCGACTATACACGTTCTTAATGTATATGAATGATAAGAATAATATATAAGGGGGTGTAGTCCTAGCAAACTCCCGAGTTTTTGTGAATGTAATCGGAACCCGTTGTGTGTGCGTGTGGGTGTGCGTGCGTGATCGTTGGATCGTGGTGAAGGGGGTTGCGGTGGTCTCAGCCTGGCAGGCTTTCGGATGGTAAAAACTTATGGTGTGTTTGTTTTTCATAAGAACAAACGATGAAGAAAGTTTGTGAAATGCTTGCGTGGTATAAAATCTTATACTATCTTTGTAATAGAGAAAGGGAGGAGCAGGTAGCACACCCTTCGAAGTTAATGATGTAAACATTTGAAGCCATGAAAAAGAGTCAAACGAACAACTCCACCAACTGGAAGAACGAAGTAAATGAAATCCGGGCACGTCTGGAAGCCGTTAAAACGCGGTCGTGTTGGGATCGAGGCGTGAAAGGTTTTGCGCTGGATCTGCTGGAAAGTTACGAAAACATTTGCGAGTATTGCGAGAATAACGGCCAGCCGGTTCCGGAACTCAATGAAGAAACATTATTAAACGGTGCGGCCGACTGGAGAGCCTATTGTTATGGCGGGGGCGCGCTGATCTACGACGGGGATATAGCAAAAAACCTCTGCACTCCCTCGGAGTTAAAACGCACCGACAACGGCAACAAAGCCCCCAACGATCGGGAGGGCTGGCAGGACGTGCAGGCCCGCGCGTATTTCCAGGCGTATAGAATGTTAATTCTTGTATTTGCTAACCCCCGAAAGCCATGAAAACAAGAAAAGAGGCCGCCCGTGAATTATGGGCAATATATTGCGCCTACGAGGTGCACCCCGTGAAACTTGCTACAATTTACCGCCGCATTTGGTTCGATGGGTCTAACTGGAGGCTGATAGGATACGCGCACGATTATATAGCATAATAACCCCGGAAATAATGAATCAGAATTATAAACTTACATTGTATGCCGTTCAGGTATACGGCGTGCGGCTCTCAGACTACCACGAGCCGCGACCCGTTGAAATACTATGCAACAGCGAAGAAGAACGAAATACAATTCGGGAAAGGGCAAAAAATGGTAACCTTTATGACGAATTTAATTGCTACTATATCAGTGAAGAAGAGGCGCGCCGCTCGATAGATTGGGCATTATTCATACTTAATATAATATACTCGAACCATGAAAAGCACTAACAATACCATAAAGGCCGCGGCGCTGGTGGTACTCACGGCTTTATGCTGCTGGATCCTGTTCCGAAGCACGCTGCGGGTAGAATCGGTACACAGGACGGAGAGCGGGTACCTCGTCGAAGTTTCAGCACTCGGCGGGATGGAAATACACGAATGCAGTTTATAAACACAAAAAAACCAGAAGCTATGACACACGTTTATTTCACTACCTCGGGCGTTGCCCTTACCGACACCCAAGTAGCCCGCATCAGGGAAGAGATCGAGAATACCCGGTTCCGTTCCGCTTGGGACAATGGTGTAAAACTGTATGCGCTGGACATCCTCGGCGACTACTCCAAAATGCTGGATTACGCGAAGGAAACAGGGGGTTATACGCCGCGATTTATCGAAACTACTTTGCTGCTGGGTGCTGAGAACTGGATGGCATACAGCGAGGGAGGTTGCTCGCTCGTGTGCAGCGCGGACATAGCCAAACGCTTGTGTAGTCCCTCGGAGATGAAGCGTAAAACGAGCCGGTCGGGAATGATTCTGCCGCCGAACCGGATCGAAACATGGATTCAGGTACAAGGGCGGGCACTAAATCAGGCATGGCGACTGCTTCGGGGTGCGGCGCTGACAGTATACAAGGCATAAGCCCACGAGTGACAGCAGACATAACAATATATCAAATTAAAAATCAATTAATTATGAAAACAATGAACGAACTGGCAGAAAGGGCGTACGCCCTTACCCAGGAGATGCCCCAGGACACGATAAGCGCGATACATATTTTCCGCGAGACGCAGGAGATCGGGGCGTACGTGAAATATAGCTACGAGGCCTTGAAGGCTATCGAAGATATCGCAGTACGCCGATGCCTCGGCGTAAGTACGGCCCTCAGGGAAGGCGTGATAACCATCCAAATACAGGAACAGGATTTGCGGATATGGATAAAAATCGAGTAAGGCAGCTACTCGCCCTGTGGGCGGTAGTGCTGGCAGGAATGGCCGCCTTTGCGGCGGTCGTCCTCCTGCACCTTCGGAACAACGCATTTTAACAAAAATTACACTAAAAAAAGACGAAAACAATGAAATGGATCGAAGCGGCCAAAGAAGGCCAGGGTTATGTACTGAGCGCCGAACTGAAAGAAAGGCGCGACACTATCGAAGCGAAAGCAGCGGAGGTGCTGAAGAGATCGGGCGCCACGCCGTGCACACTCTACGGGATCGTCGACGGATTACCCGTCGTCTCGTCGGTAGAGGTAGGGATCAAGGACGGAGAGGGCTATATGTTGTTGTATCCATGCGCGAGATGGTGGAATGCAACGGAATTCAAACTGCTGAAGATGTTGCCCGTGTATCCCGAATGCAATGGCTATATGGACGTCTGCACCGATGAGCCCGCATGCATTACCAAGGATTCCACGGCGGAGGACGTGGAGGCATGGCGGGCATTCAACCAAAGACGCGCCGAAAGGTATGAGCAGACGCGACAATTGGCTATCGCCAATTACAGGATATACAACGAGACGATAACCCAGGTGTGTCCAGGGTTTGAGGGATCGGGGTCGGGTTGTATACAGAATTTCTCGGTAATTCGATCCGGCATGCGTTTCACGGCTCGATATTTCAAGCATGAGGGGACGACCTTCAGCATGGAGTTGGAGCATGGGACAAAGGCCACCCCGGACGGGTTCAAACTGATTTCTGCAAACTACTACGGCAAGAAGGGGCACGAACGCCTAAGAAAGGCTATCGACTTTCTCGACGAGATCGCCGCGGCAGTAGAGGAGGGGGACATGTCGCAAGTGCATCAACTGGTGGGCGACTGGCGGAAAGAACTGGACGACTACCTCGCGTTAAACGAAAAAGAATGCGGCACTTATGATGACGGATCGGGAGACGAAGCAGCAGTTGCAGAAACGAAGGAATGACGAGTTTGTACAAATACTCAGACGGTATGCCGATCAACACGACAGCGTAATATGCTGGCGAAACATAACGCCCTATTGCATTCGGGTTTACCAGCGCTTAAAATCATGGGGGAGTGTGTGGGAGCCGGGAGAACTGAAACCCAAACGCGCGCTGATCTATTCGGGTGCCCGCCGTCAAATACTGGACTTGTACCCCCTTGGTCTTAAATTCCATGCCCTTCGGTTCAACAGGCGCGGGATAATAAGGGGAAGATGGGAGGATAAAATTAACCAATTGCTAAATATGAGCATACAAGATGATAACACGAACGACCTATAAAACACGACAAGAGTGGTTGCACGCGCGCAACGACACCCCCGTTATCGGAAGTTCCGACGTTGGGACGATTATGGGGCTTAATCCCTATATGACGCCGTACCAGTACTGGCGCGTAAAGAAAATGGAGACCTTGGAGACCGCGGCCGAAGAGGATAACGACAGTATGATCCGCGGGCGCTTCAAGGAGGACGCGATTGCCCGCATGTTCGAGCAGGTGACCGGGGAAAAGATCGTCAAACGATCCGAGCAGATCGAGGTGTACCGCAATGACAAATACCCGTCCTACATGCAGGCAGCGCCCGACAGGGAGGTTTTCGCCGCGGGCAGGAGTACCCGGTATATCCTGGAGTGCAAGGACACGAAAATGCACCTGCCGGAACTGACGCCCGAGACGGTGCCGATGCTGTGGTACACGCAGATCATGTACCAAATGGGGATCATGGAGCGCGATGCGGCGTACATAGCCGCGGAGGAGGGAGGCAAGCGGCTCGTGTATGCGCTATTCGATTTCGACCGATCCAAATTCGCCTATATCGTGGAGTACTGCCGGGATTGGTTCGAAAGGTACATTTTGGGCGACGAAATACCCCCGGTGGAGACAGGCCAGGACGTTATACTGGCATGGCCTGTGTCGGAAGCCGCCCCGCGGGAAGCAGATGCGGAGATGCGGGATATTATCGCGTGGGTGCGGGCGCAGCGGTCGAAGGTAGCCGCCATGCAGGCGGAGATCACCAAGGCAGAAGAGCGGGTTAAGGCGTATTTCATGCAGTACGACACCATAACCTACGACGGGCGACCGCTGGCTACATTCAAGACTGTAACAAGCCGCAGGCTGGATTCGAAGGCATTAAAGGCGGACAATCCGGACATATACGCCAAGTATGTAAAGGAGAGTACGACGCGGCAATTATTATTCAAATAACATGAAGACGAAGCGAGAAATAACAGCACGGGAATACGAGGAGGTAGCAAGCCGCCTCACGGACGCCATCAACGGGAATACATACTTCTCCGACAGCATCTCGGGCGAAGGCTGGCGTTTCACCCCCTCCGTTATGGTGTATTGGCACACCGATACACTGGGATCGGGAGAAAAGGAGACGCGGATGGAAAAACTGGTGTGGATTTGGTGGGAATTCCATACGTATGACGCCGAGGGTGACGAGATGCTAAACGATTTCAAAACATCAACTTTAGAGCTTTTTTTAGGAATATGACAACCATAACAGACAAGAACGAACGCGCAATGCGCGAGGGGATGGTAGCCAAGACCGCCACCCCGAATTTGCAGGAGATGATCGCCCTGCTGGAGGACAAAAAAGGGGAGGTTCAGGCGCGCCTGCATGCGGTGCTCGGCGACAGGGCTCCGATATTCACGCAGGCCGTACGCAACCTGCTGGTGGCTCCCGAGAACAAAATGCTGCGGGAGTGCACGCCCAAATCCATCATGCGCTCGTGCATGGCCTGTGCAACAACGGGGCTTTCCCTCGATCCGGCATTCGGGCAGGCCGCCATCGTTCCCTTCACTGAGACTACGTACAAGAACGGGCAGCAGGTAGTCACCAAAAAGGCGGTGTTCATGCCGATGAAAAACGGGCTGGTGCAACTTGCCAACAATACCGGGATGATCCAGCGGTTGATGGCCGCTCCGGTGTATGAGGGGGACATAAAGTATCACGACCCTTTTACGGGCGATATGGAGTATAACCAGGAGCCGCACGAACGCACAAAACTGCTCGGATATGTAGCCTATCTTCGCTACATAAACGGCGGCGATCACTACCTGTACATGACGGTCGAAGAGCTGGAGGAGCACGGCAAGAAGTACAGCAAAAGCTACTACAACAAAAATGGTTTGTGGCAGAAAAACAAGCCTGCCATGTATGAAAAGACGGTCATCAAACGCATCTTGATGAAATGGGGTAGCATGGATGTAATGGCCAACTCGAAGCTTATCACAGCGCTAAAATACGACATGGCAACCCCCTCCTCGATGGATATGTCGCAGGCGACCCCCGAGTATGTCGACGGAGTGGACGACAATATTGCGGCCGTCGAAGAGCAGGAGGCCGTGGATGTGACTGACGAACCCGAAAAATAACAGAAAAAGATGAAGCCGAAGCAGAAAGAGACAGTAGTTACAATAGCCGAATACGCCCGCAGGTGCGGAATCACCTATCGGGGTGTGCAGATGCGCATTGCCAGCGGGCGAGTGAAAACAGTGAAATTCGGGGGCGTGGACTTCATAGATACGACAGTCTATCCTCCTATGCCCCGGCAAGACGTAAAAACTCATGAACGATGATATGAACACGGCGCTGGAATGGCTCGTTGGCCTTGTCCTGTTCCCGCTACTGATGTTGTCGAACTTTATAGGATATGCGCTCGGCCTGCCTCCGCAGGCCGGGGGCGAATCCGAGGCTGAGGATTCGGATCCGACAGAAGCGGAAGCGCCGGAAATAAACGAGGAATTGCAGGCGGACGCGATACGAGCTCTCAACACTTTGGGCTTCCCCAAAGAAAGGGCAAAACAGGCCGTTTTAGAGGCTTTGAATGCCGATCCGGATGCAACCCTCGAAGAGATTGTAAAATGCGCCCTAAGGCGCCAAAAATAGGCAACATGAATGAATGCATATTTCATACGATTCCCGGAGTACAGGGGGGGGGTGAAGTTTAAGCCCATCGACGAGTTCCCGGGATATTGGATCGGAGAGGACGGAACGGTGGTGTCTACGCGGCGCGGAGACGCCCATGTGTTGAAGGTGGATTACAATGCCGACGGGTACGTAAGGGTGCGGTTATTCAACCGTTTAGGGAGGTACAACTACTTTGTTCACCGCCTTGTAGCTGAGGCTTTTATCCCAAAAAGGGAGGGGGACAAAATCGTGGATCACCTTGATACGAACGTCGAGAACAACAATGCCTCGAATCTGAGGTGGTGCCGGGACATGAAGGAGAACATGGCCAACCCGCTGAGTGTAGCCAAAAGACAGCGGGCGGCGGCAAACAGATGCAACCGCGCAGCGAAGAGGAAAGCATACATGGAGGAGATCATGAGGCAGGCAATGACGGACACTCCGTTCTGATTTTTTTTTTGGAGAATGGAAAAGTTTGTTTATATTTGCGGTGTGAATGCTCGGGCAGGGGCAAAATGCGACTTACCGCTTTAGTAGATACCGGGCTGCCCCCCGGTATCGAACGAGCGGTTTTTTTTATCCCCTTTTAATAATGAAGCTAAAGGACATACAAAACGGATGGATGAAAATACCAACCAAATGGTACCGAGAAACAAGCATTAAGGCTTGCCGGGAACACGCTATGCTTCAGTGGCTGGTTATGAACGCGAACATCACGGAATCGGAGTGGAACGGAATCACGATTAAACGCGGGCAAGTAGTAACAAGTCTATCTAAGTTGAGCGAAGGGGTGCAACAAAGTACTCAACAAACACGCGACACACTTAACAACATAGTCAGCAACAAAGAAGTAACAAAGATAGCAACAAAGACGTACACCATAATAACTATCTGTAACTTTGATGATTACGTCGGTTTAAATTTTTACGATAACAAAGAGGAGAACAAAGAAGCAACACAGTCAGCAACACAGTCAGCAACAAAGAAGCAACACAGTCAGCAACAACAGATAAGAGATATTGTAGAGAATAAAGACATAGAGATTACTTCTCGTACTGACGTACTCGAAGAAGCAGAGATAGTAACAGAGAGTATTAATAATCCTGGTAGAGACTATAAGCGCGCACGCGCGAGAAAAAAGCCAGAAACCCCGAATGAGGTTACATGGCGCGACAGCTTCGACGTATACCTGCAAGATTGCCGGGATGCATGGAAGCGATGGACGAACGACAGGGATTGGATGGACGAGCGAAAGCGTTTCAACCCGGGCGTCGACATTAGACTGACACTCGAAAAGGCCTGCAAGGAGTTTTGGGCCACGGAGGCCGGATGGCTGCACAAGAAAAAAGGCCGAAGCAAGACGATAGACTGGAAACGTATTTTCGAATTCGCAATATCACAAAAACAGAATAGGGTTTATGAAACAAAAGCAGGAAATAATCGCGGCACCGGAGGCCTTACCGACGAAGAACGCGCCATGTTCGAACGCATCGCATTCGGCACTACTCTATCCGGGAGAGGGGATGAGGACATGTAGGGCCATGTCCACGCCGATCAAATGCGCTCAGTCGGGAATGGAATCCCTGTCGGGGCTTCGGCGGATTCACGGAGACAAGCTCGTTATATCCTGCATGGCGCTATGGATCGACGACCTGCAATCGTTTCTCAACATATCCGCCAAGATGAGCAGGTTTCAAATCATCGAGACGTGTTCCATGATCCTGGAGGATTTCTACGCGCTAAACCTGGCAGACGTACGACTTGTGATGACGCGGGCCAAAAAAGGACAATACGGCGCATTATACGGGCGTCTCGACGGGCAGATAGTCTACCAGTGGTTCGCGGAATACTTCGACGAGCGGTGCGCAGAATGCGGCCGGACAGCAGACGCCGAGGCAAAGGTGAGGGATTCCCAGCTCGCGGCTATGTCGCCGGAGCAAAAAAAGAAGATTCTGGAATTATGGAGCAAACAAAAAAAATCACAAAAATGAAACAGGAGACAAAAGCAACCATCGCCTATTTGGCAGCAATCATTTTCGTTATCATCTGCATCGCATTGATGGCTGTGACCCCCGCGTATGGCCAAAATCAAACGGTGATAAAGGATTCCAAGGGGGAAGTGGTATACGTCAAAATCAAGACGGCCAGCGGGTACATTGTCAAGGACAAAAACGGCGTTCTGCTTTACACCGTGGTAGAGAACGACACGGAAAAGAGAGTTTACGACGCCTCCGGACGTCTAATTTCGGTAGAGAAAAAAGCGAAAAATTAACCTTTAACGAACGATAAAATGAAAGTCATAGTCACCTTTTCGGGTGGGAAAGACAGCTGTATGAGTTATTACGGATTATGCGAATAGGTTTGGTTGACATAGACGGTCACCACTTCCCGAACCTCGCGCTGATGAAACTGTCAACTTGGCATAAATCGCAGGGTGATTCGGTGGAGTTCGCCGACCCGATGTTCGGTCGCTACGACCGGGTTTACATGTCGAAGGTTTTCACTTTCACGCCCGATTGTCCGGACATCTACCATTGCGAGGTGATCCGGGGCGGGACGGGATTCCGGGACTATACGACGGTACTGCCCGGTGAGATCGAGCACATTTGCCCGGATTATTCGCTGTACGGAGTAAATGAGGCATACGGATTCCTTACCCGCGGCTGTCCGAACCGTTGCCCGTGGTGTATTGTTCCGCACAAAGAAGGAGCCATCCGGCCCGCATCCCCGCTACGGGAGTTTATCGGCGACAAGCGCCGGGCTGTATTGCTCGATAACAACGTGCTGGCATCGGACTTTGGGCTGGAACAGATCGAGGAAATCGTTCGCATGGGTATCGCGGTTGATTTCAACCAAGGGCTGGATGCCCGGAGGGCGTGCGATGATCCCTACATCCTCGACCTGCTGGCGCGGGTGAAGTGGATTCAGCATATCCGGTTCGCCTGCGACCGGATGTCCCAACTGGAGGCGGTTACAAAGTGTGTCAAAGAGTTGGGACGCCGAGGTATCAAGCCATATCGCATTTTCGTCTACTGCCTGATACAAGATGTCGATGAATCATTGGAGCGGATCAACGCCCTGCGTAAATTGAAAGTCTGCCCGTTTGCCCAGCCTTACCGGGATTTCGATAATAACATTGAGCCGACGAAGGAGCAAAAACGGCTGGCGCGTTGGTGTAACCATAAGGCTATTTTCAAGAGTGTTGAATTCAAAAACTACAAATTATGAAAGACCAAGTAACGAGCATCGAGCAGTCGAAGCGGCTGATCGAGTTGGGAGTGCCCGTGGAGAAGGCGAGCATGGTATGGAGATGGGGATGGGTTTGTGGTACAGTGGACGAAGAAAACTATGAGCTCAAAATTTGGCAGGAGTGTAAGATGGATAAGATTCTGGCCTATCAAGAGTTTCCTGAATCCTTTATTCCCGCCTTCACGGTCGCCGACCTGCTGGAAAAGGTGTTGCCGGATGTGATTCAGGACACCCACAACACTTACGAACTGACACTGAAAGCAGTGGTTGGCGGTGGATGGAGATTCTGTTACACCCCCGTACTTACCCCATTAGAAGCCGATAATATTGGGGATGAAATGGGCGATAACCTGATAGAACTTCTGTGCAACCGTATTGAGTGGATAGTGTCTAACGGCTATGAATTGAACCTGTGATGAAACTACCTATCGAAGTTCACAACAAGTTGATCCCGTTCAAGGGGTTTAACTGGGTAACATGGCTTTTGTGGTCTTTTACCCGGAAGCCGATGGCGTGGAGCATGGACGAGACTACGCGCCGCCATGAAGGAATCCACTGCGCCCAGCAGATCGAACTGGCCGTGCTGTCCGCGGCAATCCTCCTGCCCGTCGCCATCAGCTACTCGTTCGCGTGGTGGGGCTGGGTGCTTACGGTGGTCGGCATTCTCTTCGCCGGATGGATTTGCTACGGCATTTCGTGGCTGATCGAAGTGATTATCCCGCCTTATCCGGGCGCGTACTACTACACCTGCTTCGAGACCGAGGCGTACAACCATGAGGATGATCCGGACTACTTGAAGCGGCGCATACCGTTCTGGGGCTGGATTTCCTGCATACCAAATCGGAAAGTAAAACACAAAAGATAACCAACCATGAAAACAATTTATCTCTGGGTTTCAGGCAAAGGCTGGACACCCTTTCAGTACAATGAACTTTCTGAATTAGCCGCCGAATTTAAGGCGCGCAATATCAAACTGGGCAACGAGTGCGAACTGGGCGACGGGTGCGAACTGGGCAACAGGTGCAAACTGGGCGACAGGTGCAAACTGGGCGACGGGTGCGATGTTCCGAAATCGCTATTTATCAGCGCATCTCGCCATGCAGTATCCTATTGGGGTGAGGATGTTATTCAAATAGGATGCAAACGCTACACCATTTCCGAGTGGCAGAAGCATTTCCGAAAAATTGCCGAGGCCGGCGCCCTTATCGCCGCCGAAATAGACAGGATAAACAATTTGTATAAATGAAAGCACAGCATGTACGACTGCGAATATATGTCGTAAACAGATGGCGGAATCCGGGCTGCGGTCATTTTATACTGCTCGGCCTGAGTAAATTTTGGTTCGGCCCAAGTAGCTATAAATTGTCGGTTCACCTCTTCGGAATTGAGATCGCCGCCAATATCGACAGAATCAATAAATTCTCTACAAAATGAAACTTACACTCGAAGAACTGAGACTGAATTACAACTCGGCTTGCAACGCCTATCTGGCTGCTTTTTGCGAGAAGCACGGCTACGATTATGAGCCGGATGCGTGGGTAGGCAACGACCCCGGCGGAATTGCAGAGGTAGGCGATCTATTCGTGAGTATGGCCGATATGCTGACGGACATCGACCGGGACGCTCCGGAGGAGGAATACATCAAGTACTATGACTACTGTATGCGTGTCGGAGGGATTTGTGACGGCAAACTGAACACCCCGAATTACGACAGCTGGCTGCGGGGATGCCCGCGGATGGACGAGGAGCAGATAGCTCGGCTGGAGGAATTGCAACGGGATGTGCGCTGCGCAGAGATGAATTTGAAAGTCGAGATCGACAGAATTAACAACCTCAAACAAGAATAGCAATGGATGAAATTAAAAATTGCTGAATTATGGAAGAGTGGAAAGATATTGTAGGATACGAGGGACATTATCAAATAAGTAGCGATGGTAGATTAAGAAGCGTGGAGCGAAAAGTAAAACATAAGACACTATTTAATGGGCAAACAAAACATTCGAGAATATTAAAATTGAGTATAAGTAATGGTTATTTGTTCTATGTACTCCAAAAAGACAAACATAGACAATTATCATTAATACATCGACTTGTTTATGAAGCCTTCAAAGGGCCTATACCTTCTGGTATGGATATAGACCATATTAACTCAATAAGAACAGACAATAGGATAGAAAATTTGCAATTGTTAACAAGGAGAGATAACATACGAAAAGCATACGCTAAAAGGGAGTTGCCGTTGGGTATATATAGAACGAGGAATGGGCGATACATTGCACGGTACTCTATTGTGGGCAAAATTATCAATTTAGGGACATATAAAACTATTGAGGAGGCTCAATTAGCTTATAAACGTTACGAAAATGAAAAAAATAAACTTTAACGACCGCTACGGACTGACGGATGCGGTCATCGAGGGGCGAAAGATCATGACGAGGCGGTTGATTAACCCAATGCCGAAAGATTGCGCCACCGCACACAAAAATTGTTGGGGTGCCAATTGGTCGGATGAGCCTATGTCTTTGGTCGTAGATCGAGACACAGGCGGTATATATTGCAAGTATTGTGGCAACGGCGTAAGATTATGGGATGAAGGATATCACTATAAGACCAAATACAAGGTCGGCGAGGTCGTGGCCGTGGCGCAGAGCTATGAGCGGATCGGCGTACACCCGCAACATTACATATCCCGCCCCGATATTGACGGCTATCAGATTATTTCCAAACACAAAGGTTGGCGCAATAAAATGTACGTTAGCGCCGACCTGATGCCCCACCAAATCCGCATCACCGGAATCCGTTGCGAGCGCTTGCGGGATATTTCGGACGAGGAGTGTATGAAAGAAGGGGTGGTGGATGTGACCTACTTTAAGATCGGGGAGCGTCCATACGAATTATTTGCTTTACCGGGGCATGAGTACGAGGAAACCTTCAATACACCCAGGCAAGCCTTCGCCGCACTTATCGACAAGGTGTCCGGCCGTGGAACGTGGGATCGGAACCCGTGGGTGGTGGTTTACGAATTTGAATTGGTGAAATAGTATGAAATTTACAACCCCATGCTTTGTCCGTGTCGAGGATGCGGAAAAGCGAAAGGAGCTGACCGAATGGCTGAAGGGAATCGGGTATTACGTATGCTCCTGCTGCCTATTTGACGGCTGTAACACCCTGCATTGCAGAGGGATTGATCGGCTTAAAATCGCTTACGAGGTGCACGGGATCTGCGACTACGACGAGGAAACCCGATATTCCATCGACCAGTTCAAGGCTGAAAATGTTGCCAAAGGATACCCTGCCATAGACTGCGGCGAGAATATCGAGCTGTTTAAGGCACTGGCGGCGATGAACGACGAGAACGATTACATGCAGTGGTATGTAAACGAAATTACGGATAGATGGTCACTATGTATCGGTATGGATCATGTTGAAGACGATCCGATCATATCTAAATGGGAGGGACTTGCTCGGCATAAGGCCACCGCCGAGGAGATTATCAAACATTTCAAGAAATAGCGAGCTATGACGATATTTAGAATGCGCATACAGGGATGCGGGTGTAATAGTCGTGGACGCAATATGTATCGAAGATATTTGTCCGTGTGCATATTGGGGCGTTATTACGAGTTCTTTAGATTCCGAGGGGCGTGCAAAGATTGCGACGCTCCGTTTTGAAAAAATAGCGAGATTCTCGCAAAATCAAGATAAAATGCAGAAAAATGAGAACCTTACAGTATTCGAAGCTATGGCAGCCGATGCTGTATCATACGCCGATGCCCTCCTTGAAGAGCTGGACAAGAAAAAATAGAGCGGATCGGGATTGTATGATAAAATAATTTACTATATTTACTGCATGGAAATTATTTTATCGAAAATAGGGATGCTGCTCGAACGCCACTTTGGCGTATCGCTGGAGGAGATACGGACACCCTGTCGGCGCCAAAGGGTCACGGACGCCCGGACGGTATTCATCCATATCATGTACTCCCACAAGCTCATGAACGGGGTGAAGCTGTCCAACTACCTGAACTGCACGAACCGGAATTCATACTACCATATCCGCAAGTTTGAGGATATGAAGGAGATAAAGGCGTACAGCAAAATAATATCGAAGTTTGAACACGAGGCGAAATTGGAGATTGAATCATGGCGGGAATCTTATATGCCGAAATAGACCTGAAAAAGATACCTGTTGACGTGATAGAAGAGTTTGTCCGCAATAACGGAGAGTTGGGAGCCAAGGTTAAACTTTGCATCGCGCCGCTCAAAAAAATAGACAAATTCGGGCACACGCATACCGTATATCTTTACCAGCCCAAACCGGAAGTAGGGGAGCGAGGCAAACCTACCTTTATAGGAAATGGGAGAATGCTGCGACCGTCGTACAGATGGCAGGATGATGCCAAGCAAAACCCCGAACCCGATAATGAACCATAAAGCCATGAAACACTTGGTGTATCTGCGTTCCGGCAAAGTGGCCGAGGTCGACGCCCTCCGTTTCCAGTGTGTTGACCATAAGAACCAAATATACAAATTTTACGACAAGGTGGATGAGTATGCGCTAAACGAACAGGTCGTTTTCATCGCAAACAATCCGGACGCCATAAAACCCATAATACACAAACAGAAAGATGAAAAATCAGACTTCTATTCTGAATGAGCTGTTGGCCACCCTCGAAGTAGCCTACTCGAACGCCAAAGGGCGTCATTGGATGGTATACGGCACGCCCTTCCGATCCCTGCACCTGCTGCTGGACGATACTGCGGCCACGCTCCGGAAAGGCGCCGACAAGATGGCCGAGACCATCCGCGTGCTGGATGGCATTCCGCTGCATACGATGACGCAGTTCGTGGATTCGTCTCAGATCGAGGAGGCGCTTACGATCCCCGATGCTCTGACCATCGCGCGCGAAATGCGGGACGACCTAAACGAAATCGTCGCAATGGTGCATGGAGGGGTTGATGCAAAAGTGTTCGACCCTACCACCGAGAACGACGTGCTGAATATCACGAGCGAGATTCGGCACTGGATTCTGTTTTTCGACGGAATCATATCCAACTGGACGCCCGCTATACCGAGAATACCTGAATTTTAACTTTATATAAAATGGACAACAAACTGAAAATCGGGTTGATAGCTGCTGCGGTAGCCGTGGTAGCCATCATTGTGTTCAACTTCCTGCCGGGCAGCATTCGAAGCGCCGGAACCATCGGATTCCTCGCGGGGGTAGTATCGGGATGGTTTTTACGCTCGTGGTACGGCACCATCGTCGACAAAGAGATCGACGCATAGGAGATGAACAGGCTAACGTCGGCCATCATCGGGGCAATTATAGCCATGATCGCACTTTATAGCCTGCGGTCATGGCTTTGTTGCACCCCATCGAAACCGGAGATCGAATGCCGCGTCGATACGGTGGTCATAAGGGAATACATAAGAGACACCGTATTTCAAACGGAAGTACACCAAATTTCGAAGATCGACACTGTATTAGTATATCTGCCCGGCGACACGGTTAAAGTGGCTGTAACGCTTCCTTTCGAGCTAAAGACATTCCAGACCGAAAATTATCGGGCCACGGTGTCCGGGTACAAACCTATGCTCGAAAGTATAGACCTGTTCGTGCCAACCAAGATCATAACGCAGACCCATCACACCACGACGATCATGCCGCCTACATGGGAAGGGGGGATAGTAGTGGCCGCGCAGGTTGCCCCCGGATGGAACAATCAGTTTATGGGCGCGCGCGTGCGATACAACAAGGGGCGGTTCAGCGTCGAGGGAACCGTCGGGTACAACCCCTTCGATGACGCCCCGTACGGAGAGGTGCGCGGAGGGTTTAATATTTGGAGGAAATGAAGCTGAGGGCGTCGAAAAAGCTGACAAAACCGAAGAACGAAAGATTCGAAGATCGGCCGAAGGTAACATGCAAGTCCTGCAAACACCTGTCAGCCCAGGAGAATATGCACCATATCTGCCCCAAGACGGGCATGATGACGCATATAAACACCGAAAAGATTTGCATATACCATGAACAGCAAAGTGTCAATACAGGTCAAGCCGCTGACGGTAAATAGGGCATACAAAGGGCGCCGATTCAAAACCAGCGAGCACGATGCCTTCCGCGCAGAATGCCTCTTAAAACTCCCGGACATAGAATTGCCGTCTCCTCCGTTCGAGGTGTGGTATGAGTTCGGATTCTCCAACACTCAGTGCGACTACGACAACGCGGTAAAACCGTTCCAGGATGCGCTGCAAGAAAGGTATCAATTCAACGACAAATTAATCTACAAAGCGCATATACGCAAGTACATAGTACCCAAGGGATGTGAGTTTATATCATTCAATATCAAATCATTAGCAGACACAACATGGGAACAACAAAACGAGTAGTATTCTCCTCGTCGCTCTTGAAAGAGTGCAAGGACATGGTAGCTTCATCGGTCATCGACCTGCTCGAATCCATAGCCGAGAAGAGCGACAACCCGAAGGTGACCATCACCTCCACGTGGCGCAACCCTTATCGGCAGGCGATGGCCATGTACAACAACCTGGTCGCCGGAAAGCGCATCCGCTACCGGGAACCCGGCAGAAAGGTGACCGCACTGTTCGACGACTGCCAGGATCAGGGCATGGACAAAGAGGAGACCATCGACGAGATGTCCAAACTTATCAGTCGGCTTAGCGAAAAGGGCGAACGGGTGTCCAAGCACTGTGTGAGCGCCGAGGAGTATCGCGAGGTGAATGTGCTGGACGTGAGTATGACGATGGAGAAACCCGCGGAGTTCTTGGCCGCAGCACTCGACGAGCCGCGCGTCGTCAAAGTGATTTCGCCCATATCTATTCCCGGCAAAAACCCCAAGTTTTCGTATGACCTGAGCGAGCCTGCGTTCCACCTTGAAATAAAAGCATAGTCATGAGCAGTGCGTGCGTACTCTTCTTTGTGGCCGGGATTATTATGCTGGTGTTCGGGATCGCTGGGCGAGGGATAGACCCGCCAAACAAGAACAGGCGCCGATAGGGTGCCTGTTCTTTTATGCCTACTCAACGCTGCCCCCGGGGGAGCCTCCTGTGTTGAGTTTGGTAGTGTCGACAGCCTGATCCGCGATTTTGGGCGTCGTGACACACAGGTCTTGTAGCTTTTCGGTGGCGACGGAAGATGTTGCGAGTTTATCCGTCGTCACTGCGCCGTCCGCAATTTTATCCGCGGTTACTGCAAGGGGAGCCAGCGCAGCCGTGCCGACTTCCGCTGTTCCGATCTTCGACGCCGTAATGGCACCGTCCAATATCTGCCCGTTGCCAACGCTATTTGCGGCTATCTTATTGACATTGATAGCTCCGTCGACGATTTTATCCGAATTTACGCTATCGTCGGCGATCTTGTCGACCGTAACGGCCGCATTGGCGATTTTATCACCGGTGACAGCCCCGTCAGCGATGGCTGCGGCGCCTACGCATCCATCCGCAAGCTTCGACGCCACGATTGTATTTTTTTGAATGATGTCGCCGGATACAGCGCCCACGGCCAGTTGCGATGTGCCTACAGCAGAGGGTTTGATCTTAGCCGAAGTCACGGCATTGTCGGCCAGCTTGGCTGTGGTGATCGACCCGTCGGGAATTTCAGGAGACCCCCCCCCGCCGGAATAGAGACCCGATCCGATGCCCGGGAAATCATCGTCAGTAGGGGATTCATGCCCTTCGTTGAGGAATTTCAAAACGTCGGCGGGAGTGTAGGCCGACGGGTTGTCGGAGATGACTACCTCGTTGATTTCGAAGTCGAGGTAGTCCGCAGTAAGCAGGACGTTGCCACCTTCCGGAAGCGCTGGCTCGATGATGATTCGGCGCCCCATGTCTACCCGCGGGTTGGCCGGGCGGGCAATAAAGGTCGCGGGCATTTTTACTCCGTTCACAAAAATGTAGGGATAATCGGCTTCGGAGCCATTGATAACTACTTTCATATCACATTTTTTTTGTTTGACGTTATTACCCCGTCGGCCGGAGCCTGCGGGGCGTTTTCAATATCAATACCTACTTCATCCTTCATCTTCTTTCCCACGTATTTTTGAAGGGATCGGAATACCGGAGCGTCGGATATTTCCATGGCATTCTCCAAATACGACCACATTTCGATGCCGCATACCATGCCCGTGAAGAGCTTGGCCAGGTGCAAGTTCATGAAGTCGATGATTTGAGTGTCTATAAGGTGGCACATGCCGATCCCAACGACAATGCACGTAAGTTTGATGACCGTTTTCCACGCCTTGTCGCTGGAGAAATACCAGTCCTTATGCTGCCGAGCCGCCCTCTTGCGCCCGGCCAGTATACCCATCACGAAGTCTATCATGACGAATGTCAAGGCGCAGAGCACAAGCGGCGTCACGGGAGCGAACAACGACAGCAGGCTCCCCACCACAGCCATGATCCATTTCAATAAGGTGTCCATTATCCTATTATTTGACATAATTACCGTCACCGGAAGTCCAATAATATACGCCACCGTTGTACACAAATATTTCTACGTACATTCCTGTAACGGTGTTGGCAATATTGATATTACCTGTTACTGCTCCTTCTTGTGACAGTTTTATATCTATGTAAACAAGTTCAGCGAACGTGTGTTCTATAAATATTCGAACCGGCGTTCCGGGCAGTTGCTGAACGGGCATTATGGCATTTATGCGCGTGTTCTCTACATTGCCTATTTTGATGATATTTAATTTGTGATTTACCAGCATCGCATTGGGCGCTATGGTAGTTGGCTCCAAGTAAATTACTCCCGGAGCGGCCATTTTATCCGCCGGAATAGTACCTTTTTCTATTTTTTCCCCGGATATGGCGTCATCTGCGATCTTGGAGCCCGTAACTGCTCCGTCCTTGATGATGGAAGTAATAACCGAGTTTACTCGCAATGCTCGTGTCGATACCGACGCGGTGCCATATTGTGCCTCTTCGATAGAACCATTCTCCAGCTTTTGATTTGCGATGATGGTTTTGTTGGCGATCTCCTCGTTGGTGATGGTCTCTGCCTCTATTTTACCCGCCGTGACAGTACCGTCGGCGATCTGCAAGCTACCAACCGCCCCATCTGCGATCTTTGCTGTTGTGACAGCGCTGTTTGCGAGCTTTGGCGTCGTCACTGCGCCATCGGCCAGCATAGCCGCTGTTACGGAACCGTCGGATAGCACGCCCACCTTCCATGCTGCGAGGTTGGCCGCCGTGGCCTGCCCTATGAGGGTGCCAATTCCCGATGCCGACGCATTGGCCGCAGCATTCACGACATAATCCTGATATGTGTATTGCGTCGTGCCATCTTCATACACGCGCTGTTCGTCCTGTATGGTGTTGGCATAAAGATACTGGCCTATTTTAGCGACATTGGCGGCCAGGTAGTAAGCCTGCCCTTGGTAGCAGATGATACCTTCGCCGATGTTCGTCCCGGTGTCGTTGTTCGCCGTGGCGAATCCTGCAACGATGGAGATGGGCGTTTTGGTGGATCGGAGGAGCGAGTTGATGGCGCTCCAGAGGTTCTGCAAATCCTGCATCTGCACGGGGTTGCCAGTGCCCGATATGACGTTGATATTTTTTATTCCTGCCATGTTATTGAGTTTTTATAGTATACTTGATATAAAAGGGAAATAGCGTGTTGACGTCTGCGATAAACTGGTTGTATGCTTCCGAGTTGTTGTACAGGGCAGCCGGGATCATAATGATGGGATGCTCCGTGATGGTGCCTCCCTGTCCGAGGTACACCTTCGGGGTGGGAGTGTCGTACAGGTATACAGGAGGGGTTGGCGAATCATACCACATAGATCGCCATATGCTCGCGCCGCTCGGGGTGAGGGATATTTGCCCCCACTCCCCGTACCAGTACCGCAATACGCCTTCGATCTGCCCGTATGTAGGTGTGCACGCCGCCATCATGTACCACTTGGAGCGCACCATGTAGTAGTTGTACAGATAGTCGTGCAACACCATGAGCAACGACAGGCAGTAGCGGTATATTATCGTTGTCCAAAACGGCTGCTCCGTGTAGCTGTGGTCGCGCCGCACCGAGTAATTCGGCCGGAGCAACTGCAACACCAGCTTCGGGATGTCAATATATCGGAAACGCATCATATAGCTTCGAATATTGTAATGTTCTTGGTGAAATCGTACAGATTGGGGTCGAAGTTGAAATAACCCGGATTCAATACTATCTTGCCATCCTGCGGTGTTGTGATGCTGCCATCCTGCGAGACCTTGACCTCGGAGAAGTAGGCATCCTTGATGCCGTTCAACCTCGAGATGTAGCTTTCTATGTCGTTGATATACAGAATATTTGTCGTGCGTCGTTGCATCTGCAAGTCATGCAGCCCCGTGTAGATGCTGTTCTTGATGGTATCGAGGTTGGACGACTTGTCGAAGCGGACGTACAGCTTGTCGGCCGAAAGGACGGCCGGAGCATTGGATGCGGCCTGTATTTGCGCGCCGACGCCCCAAAAGTTGCGGTAGTAGGCGCTGAACGCATCGAGTTGATCCTGCGTGAGTGAGACCACGTTGTTGTTGGCATCGGCCGTCGCCACGTTGATGTAGTACAAACCCTGCTGATTAGACCCCATCGAAGCCTGCTTTATTATCTGCTTCGTGGCATCTATGGTCGCATAGCCCAGCTCTTGCGTCGCTTCGTTCACCACGACTACCTGATCGCCCTGCTGATAGGCGTATGCCTTCTCGACATACCATGCCTCACTCGTCACGCGCGCGATCTTCGCGGCCGCGGCTATCGTCTGTTCGCTGCGCAGGATTTCAAGCCGCACAATGTCAAGCACGGTGCCTACCACCTCCGCGATCTTGCGCAGGATGCCCGCGTTGCTGGTGTTCATCGCCGGGATCGTCCGTTGGATGTTATCCCATATGGTATTTATAAGTGACATATCGGTTATTGTTTAATTATTGAGGGGTAGTTGTAATAGTCGAGGTTTGTATTCGGCCACTCCGCGGGCGGCGCCAACAGGGGCTCCAGCACTCCGTTAACGGGCATCTGTTTGTGTGACGACCACCAATAGCCCGCCTTGGTGGGATCATCACTCCGAGGCTGCATGTTCTGCGGCAGATACTCCCGTGTGCAGGATGCCTTCATAGCCGCATCTACCACGAACGACGCGGGATCGCCTCCGTTCCACAGCATCAATGCCTGTGCTTCTGTCAGGTATGTATTGAAGTTGCGGAAGTGGTAGATTTCGCCCTTCAACAAGATCGGATCATTTTGGCCGTATGTGCCAAGGTCGATGTATTTTTGTATCCCATTACGACCCAATTTGAACGTCCCCGAAATCTTGATCCCGTTTAAAAAGATGTAGCCTAAATTTTCCTGTAAAGCATAGCGGAGTACCACGTGATAAGTCGTGTTTGGCTCGCAGGGATATACCACTGAGAAATCGTTGGTTGAGAAATGAAATTCGCGGGCAATAATTGTGAGCCTTGGAAGTGCCATATTATCCGCCATGCTGAATACGCACTGCTCATTATGGATGTCGTCTCCGGTTTTGAAGTAGCACTCCAGCGTCCCGTCGTCGAGCGACTGTGTGGATATGCGCTGTCCCCTGAAGGCGCCATTGGCGGTATAGGCGCCCTTGAAGTCGTAAGTGGGTTTGTAGATCGGCTCGCGGCCTATCTTGGGATTATCATTGACCACCAGGTCATAACCCCCGGCAGACTTGCGAAGGAGCGGCGGAGTAGAGATGTCGGGGGGCATCTGCTTGGCGCTGTCGAGCCACATGGCGGGCTTCGAGCTGTCCTCCTCAGAGGGTATGAGGTTCTGAGGTATGTACTCAGCTACACAGGACAGCTTCAAGGCCGGGGGCACAATATAGTCCTGCGGGCGCACTCCGTTTTGGAGTGCCGTCATTTCCTCCTCTGTGAGTGCGCGGTCGAACCAGCGGGCGCATATCACCTCCCCCATAAAATCAACCGCCGGCCTATTATTACCACCATATCCACCAAGAAATAGATATGAAGAAGCATAACTATCCCAATTTTTATTTTGGGAGTTTACCAGATTGTTGTTGATATATGCATAGACCTTGGCTTCGTTGCTAATGAATACGACGCTGTATAAATAGTCCCAAAAAACAGGATATATATATATATATTCCCGATTGTTGTATAACACAAGATTGATGATGCCCTTTGAGGGGTTTATGATGTCGATGCGAGGGAAATTCGACGCCCCCGACGTGTCAAGTATTACCCGAGACGCAGATTCAGGGTTGGGGATGTATTTGTACTTGGGAGGCGTGCGGAATAAACACTGCACGGTATATGGGCTGTTGTAGAACGTGTCGCGCAAAAAGGTGCCGTTCCTCCTCATCATCGCCCCCATAGCCTCGGGCGCAAGCGCCGATATGAGGGCGCGTCCTCCTTCGGCCGTAGCTTTGAAGAGACGCGAGATTTCCGCCTCCACCTCTTCCTTCACGTCCATCGAGGAGTTGAAGGGAGGCCGCTGCAAGGTTTGGAGGTTGTATATGTCGATCCCCTCGACGTCGAGAATCTGATTTGTCCTCAGCGCCGGAGTGTAGGATTCCATAAAGTTCTTGGCGGGAGGCTCCTGGCGGTACTGCGTGGCCTTCCAGTCCGCGGGCGGGATATTCGTGGGCGTGTTTTTCTCCAATATCGGGTCTATGCCCGCGAGAGAGCCGGACACGTTGAATGCCACGTCCTGGATGGTGTCTCCCTGTTTTACTGTGTACGTCTTTGCCATGTCTACTCCTTGTATCGTGCATGTATGTCCGCGGTCACAACTCCCGAGGCTGTCTCCTCAAAGATATTCACGCGGGCAATGAGGGCTCCGTCGTCGTATATTTGCTTTTCAGCCGTGGCCTCAACCTTACCCCACGCCCACTTGGGCAGCAGGGGATAGAAGTCCTCGAATCCGACCCCGAACTGGGGCTTCGTAAGACTTGCCGCCGACTTGGAAAATATCAGCGTGGCGTTCTGCTGGCTGCACAAAGATACCAACTCGACGCCCCCGTTGGATATAACTATGTCGTTGGCCTGAAAGTCGAATTTTGCGTCTGTCATTGCGTTATCTTGGTATTTTCGTAGTCTCCTTTATTGAACTGGGAGGGGGCGGTCATAGGGGTGGCCGGAGGCGACGCACCTTGGGCGCCGTGAGTATGCGCATTGAATACTGTGCACATATTCCCTACCTGCGTCACTAAATTGTTGAGCGCCGTGGTGACGCCATCTACCAGCACAAGCCCCCCGTTCTCCCCGCCATCCATTTCAATTTTATCGGCAGTGAAAGATATTTTATTTTTTTCAATCCGCCAAGAAGAGGTGCCGCGGATTATTTCCACGGCGTCCTTATCAAAAGAAATAGTGCTTTCTCCCTCCTCTTCGGTACCCGCGACGTTCGATGCGACCATCTTGTCGATCTTCGTGGCTTTTATGAGCACCGGAACCTCGGAGTAACCCTCTATGAACCCCAGCACCACAAGAGAATTCACGGAGGGTATAATATAGAGGCTGTTGCCCCCGTTTGGAAAAATGTTTAGACTTATGTCGCTGAATATCCTATCATTATCCACAACAGCCTCTAAGGTTTTGGCATCCTCGTCTATAGCCGACACGGTGGCTATGACGAGCGACACCCTCTTCCCGTCATTCATCTTTGTTCCGAATTCCGCTCCCAAACGGGCGCATTCGTCGTCGAAAGTGCCGGATGTTTTCATAATATAAACATTTCGTTGGTTACTGTCAGGGTTTGGATGAACCCGTCGGAAGTGTCGCAGCTCAAATTCCTGCCTATCACGTAGTAGTTTCCCGTAAGCTCCGGGAGCATGGTGTCCGTGTACTCCACAAAGTCGAACATATTAACCTGCGGATAGAGCACGGTTTTTATGGTTCCCTTGTTGCGCGTTCCCTTCAACCGGGCCATTATGTTCTTGGCCGTCTGTTCGGTCAGCGATACCGTATTGGCCGGGACAAAATATCGGTGTGCCTCGCCTTGGGAATCGCCGTATTCGTAGGTGTACTTTGTACCGTCGGCCATGAGGGCGTTTACCACCACTTTGTAGTTCTCGAACAGCCCGTCGGTAGGCACTATGTCGCGGCCGATGACATTGGTGTTCGTGGCCAGTGTCACCGTGCGCTTGAATTTGTCCCTCACGCCAATACCGAAATACACCTTCCCCTGGGTGTTCACAGTGCCGTACAGCGTAAACATATTCATGAGCTTCGACAGGGCCTCGAACGGCGATATGAGCTTGAAGGTCTGCAACGCGAACTCCACATCCGCACTATCCGATGAATCGAAAGACAGAGCCGGGAAGTCCGCCGGGTTGTCGAACCCCTGTGCCTTGCGGTAGTCCTCGAATGCCTTGTTCGAGATGGGGCATAGATAGTCTACCATGTCCTTTAGCTTCGTGCGCGACACCCAGTCCCGATTTATAGTACCGAACCGCAGGATGAAAGAGTAGTCCTCGCATACGATCTTCGACGGGAATCCCCCGATGACCTGCCGGATGAAGCCGCTGAAAATGCGCAGTCTCTCGAACTGCTGCCCCAACTGAGCATTGTTGTAGAACCAGCCGTCGATGTCTATGCGGGCGCCGGGCTTGATTTTTATGCCCTCCAAGGCCGCCCTTATGCGCTGTGCCGGAGGCAATCCCTGCCGGAACCCGATGGCATACACCGGGAGGGTCATGGTGCAGCTTCCCGAGAGGGAATCCCGCTCCTCGGTAATGTCTACTGAGGCGAATCGGCCGATGCTCTTCCCCTCGATAAACACCTCGTTTCCTACTCTGAACAAATTACCTTTCATCACCTACCGCCCCCCCCGCGGGATTGGTCGTATTTACCGTCTCCTGCGTAAATACGATGGCATTTTCATCCATGTTTATTTGGTGGAGCGTCATGCTGACGTCCACGATGGTAGACCCCGGATTGGGGGTGTATTTGAACCGCTTCATGTACACCCACTCCAGGCCGAGGTCGTTGTTGAGGACTTTGTTCTCGATCTTGAAAACATCCTGCCCCTGCCACAAACTCCGAAGAGCCACGCCGAGGTCGGCGATAGCCATGGCCGCGGGATCGGTGTTGTCGAGCCCCTGGTCGGCATATGCCTCATAGGACAAGGCGTCGAGCATGGAAAGGTTCGAGGCCGAGGCGTCCGTGTCGACGCGAGACAAGTTGCGTTCAATGCGCAGACGCACCGTTACGACCATCGGTTTGTAGTTGAGAACCTGGAGGATTTCTGCCCCGTCGACGAGCTGGGAGGTAGAATCGTTCTTTTCCCCTTCCACTTCGTAGGTGAGGTTGATAGGGAGGAAATAATCCCCGCAGCGAAATACATATTCTCGCTGTATATCCTGGCGATCTACCGATTGTATGGCCGTTTTGTAGTCGCCGGACTGCTTTAGGGCGTCCGCCATCCCGGTATACTGAGGATCGGAGGTCTTGGCCTTGCCGCGGAACTGAACGATCTGACGCCAGAATCCTACCTCCGCCAGGGTTATTTTCAACCCCGCCTGATATGCTTTTTCTACGGCGCTTATGCCATCCGTCACGGCCTTGTACGCCGGGATTTGTCCCAAGGACGGGAGGTCGTTAGGAGTGTCGTTGGGGGTTGTGTTTGCGGTATATTGATCTTTAGCCATTGAGCGTGCGTGTTGAGTTGTTGAAGGCTATTTGCAGTCCTCGAATTGTCACCTCTTCGATCTGTGTGGATATGGTCTGCATGATGCTTTCCGGCGTGGCATTGGTGTTTATTTGGGTCGGCATCTGCACAATGGGTGCATTGAAGTTGATAATGAGCGACTTCGATCCCTTTGTCAAATCTTCTATCTTCTTGGTGTCCTTCCCGCTGGCGCCGCCGCCTTCGCCGTAAATCTTCGTCACCCGGTTGAAATTCTCGGCGACTTCCCGGTCGTTGAGCGCGGGATTGGAGCGGAAAGTCACGGGAGCTATGGACGCCTCGCCCTTGGTTACGGTAGTGACGTTCTTCGTGTTCCCGGTCTTTAGGAAGTCGAACAGGCTGAATCCGGTATTCGTTTCGTATGGTGTGTACTGGTACCTCAGGAGCCCCGTCGGGTACTGCGGAACCCCCTCCTCGGGCGTCAGGTGTCCGGGCAGCTCCTGCAACCCCTCCCGAACCTTGGGTGTAAAGGTGGTGACGAAGTTTTTTAGCAGGATGTCGCGCGCATCTTTGAGGTTCGCCGCCTGGTTCTCCTTCGTCCCTTCGTCCAGGCCCCACGCCTTGCGGGCTGCGGGCGTGCGCAGGTAGTCCTCTACGTACTTCCTGCCGATCTCCTCCGACAGGTATGTGGCGGCCTTGCGCCGCTCGGTGAATTCCGACTGCTTGGCCGACTTCTCGTACCGCAAGTCCCAGCGGCTCTTGTCGCCCCAGCTCCACGGATTCAGGAGCCCGAAGAAGTCGGAGAGGTTGAGTATCCAGTCCGAAAGGGCCGTCAGTGCGCCTATGGCATCCTCTACGCCATCCACGAAGTCGTCGAAGATGTTGTCCAGCCTGTTGGGGTCGAACGAGTTGTACCACATATCCAAACGTGCGGATATGCGGTCGAACATATTCTCTCCGGCCCGGCCGACGCTTTCCCACAGTTTGTCCATGCCCGCGAGGTTGATCCAGAAATTCTCCTTCGCCAGGGCTATCTGCCCGCGCGCCGCCGCGGCCGACGGGGGTTGCAGCTCCGTGTCGAGCCTGTGCAGGGCTCGGAGCATGTTGGCGCGATCCTGGAGGTAATTGTAGGGGCTCTCTCCTACGATACCCCTCCTTTTCATGGCCTCGTTGGCGTACTTAGAGAGAATCGGGGCGGCATGTATCAGCTCGCGCACGTCACGAAGGTTGGGCTTTTCGGCAGCCAGCAGCTGCTGCATGTTCAGGCCCACGATGTCGTAGGGGCGACCTCCGATCTGGGCGACTTTACCCACCTGCCGCGCGATCTGCGTGGCTATGGCCGTGCCGATCTGCGTGCCTCCGATTTCGAAGCCCGACACGGTGTTTATCATGGAGAGCATGCCGGCACGAGAATAGCCGTATTCGGCCGCCATGCGCGTGGCGTCAGACAGCGCCGAGGTGTAGCCCGATCCCAACCCCCTGCGCGCCATATCCATCTGCATACGGTTGGATATGGCGTCCGTCATGGACGAGCTGTTCAATGTTTTGGACAGCACGGCGTATAGCCCTCCGCCAATGAGCTTAGGAAGAGCGTACGCCGCGGCGCCAGTACCGAGAATACCCGCGCCCATCAGGAGTGCGGGATTGCTCTTTATCACTGCGGCGGCGGAATCGAACACCGCCCCTACCAAGTTCCCGGCGTTTCGCATCCACCCGCTCGGGGTGAAGGAATTGCGCACGAACTGTTCGCGGAGGCGTCGGATGGAACCGAACGCCCGGTTGGCATCGGACATGAAATCCTCGCGCGTATGTCGGTTGCCGAATCGGCGCGACACGTCATACATAGAGGACATGCGCTCGTGCCATCCGTGCCGCAGGTTCGGATAGTTGGCCACACCACCTCCGCCTCCGCCATTCCGGGACATGCGGTTGGTCTTGCGCTCCAGTTGGTCACTCAGTGCGTTGGCACGAGTAAGACGTTCGATGACGTCTCCCCCAAGGTTGAGGCGTATGGTGTATGTTGCCATTATTTCTTCGATTTAAAGGGCGCCATGTCTATGATGTCGACAAGGTGAAGCGCAAGTGTATATAACTTGTCTATATCATTGATGCTGAGCCTTTTTTCCATGTCTGAGTAAGGCTCATGGAAGTATCTGGAGACGACGGCCTTCTTGATAAGCAGGGGGTCGTCCTTCGCGTACTCCTCTATTTTTTGCCGGACGGATGCTTCGGGAGTGCCTTCAAGAACTCCCAAGTCCCGAAAAAACGGCGGAAATCTTCGCTGACAGGTTCCGACTGGAAGATTTCCACGCAGGCGAGGGCATCGCCGAGCAAATCTTCGCGCACCTTGTCATCGACGCAGCAGGCTTTGATGAAGTCCATGGCTAGGCCGATCACTCCCTTCTGCTCCGATTCCTCGCGAGACAGGATCGACATGGACAGCTTCGAGTGCTCGATGTTGCGGCGCTGCAAACGCCAAAAGGCGATATTTTGGTTCTTCTTCTCCTCCTCGATCATGTGACCGTCTTTGTTGAAGGAGGGAACGAAATACGATGCCGTGACGGTGTATTGGAGGTCAAAGCGCTCCGTTTCTTGTATTTGCGACATAATTTTCTGTTTTTAAAGACGGGCGGGTCTTGGGGTGCCCGCCCGTCCTGGTTTATACAATAGTTTGGATGGGTGCGACCGAGCGCTGTACGGCACGGGCACGGATGTTGATGGACGAAAGCGTCTCCGCGTCGTTTCGGTTGGTGTCCGAGCTCGACTGCTCGCACTTGCACCCTAGAAGGGATTCCGAAACGGTCTTTGGCGTCGCGCTGTTGCGCAGCGACATGGTTTTCGTCAGTGTGAAGGGCGGCAGTTGGAGCATGGATGCATAGGGCGTCTGCCCGGCCGGAAGAGCGCCGTTGATCGCATCGAGGATGGTGTGCTGCTCCCCGGTCTGGTGCGACAGCGTGGCCGCATACTGAGCATTGAGCTGTACCAGGTCGATAGGATCTGTTTCCCCGATAGCGAATATGTCCTGCACCGTCTGCGAGTACTGCAAGTTGAGTGAGGTACCCGTGCCGATCTTGATTGCTGGAAGCCCCTCGAAAGTAAGGTATATTTGGACGTCCTTCGAGGGCACTACATAAGGATTAGGCATGGCGTTTAGTTTAACGTAGTTACAAAGAAAGTTTCGATATATGCCTCGCGGAGCGGGCTAAGGGGAAGTACCTCCACGGTAACCTGGATAGCCTTGGACATATTGTAGTTGCCGTCTTTGGCGGCGAAATCTACATTGATGGCCTGTGCTTCTCCGCGGTTGATACGGGGTGTCAGTTCTGTTTCGTCGAGCTGAGCCAGCGTTCCGGACTTGAATCCCGCGTCGATCGCTCCGGTGGAAGCATCCGTCGGGATGTTCTCCTGGAGCAACTTGACAAAGAATCTCTCCACGCTGTCACACACGGCATTGCCCACGCGGACAAACGAAATTTCCGAAAGAGCCATCTCCGGATCGTTGCATGTGGCGCCGTCGTTGTAGTATACGCCTGCCAGTTGCGGACGCACGCGGGTGAAGAGGTATTGGTTCTTACCCAGGAGGTTGCACTTCGCAGGCACAAGCTTCGATACCGGAGTGTTGATATCTTGCGGGTCGGAGCTGGCCGTGACATCCACAAAATAGTCGATGTCGCCTGCTGCCCCGGCAGTGGTCACGGCACCGGGAGACGTCGCCAGCGACAGGCTCGACAGCATTCCGAGAGTTCGGCCTACGGATGCCGACATGCCGGGCTTCGAAGTTGTAACCTGATAGGCCACGCGGGGTGCCTTGAGCGCTGCGAGATTCTCCAGCTTACTCAGGTCGGTGGTGAGGATGGTCTTGCCTGTCGGAACGCAAACAACGCCGTCGAAGATGCCGACCATGCGGATCGACTGCTGGAACAGGTTGTTGAGTACGGTTTGCAGGTTGCCAATGAGGGTCTTGTGGGTAGCCGGGAGTTTCCCCTCGGTCGTCCCTGATAAATCCTGGAACTTGGGAAGCGGCGATGCGAAGGATATCATGCGCGGACGCAGGTCGAAGTTCGACGCCGTGGTACCGCTGATGATGGATTCCAGCTTGGCCGAAATAAATGTCTCGTATTCGGCCTGAGCATACCCCACGACCCACACGCGAGAGCCGCTACCTGCCTTGGCGTAATACTCCTCCACCTGGAACAGGAGCATGGCTCCGGTTCCCGAGGTCACACCCATCGCCGTAAGGTCGGCAACGGAGGTAATGAGGTAGGCGGTATCGAGCGCGAATTTCGCACTTCCGGATCCCGAGGAGGCTGTTGCCGGGGCGACGATCATGCCAATACCATCGCTGGGCGTGGTGTTGCCCAGCCTGGTGTCGCCTAAAGTTG
>OKSH01000754.1_pt1 | contig 32930 bp, 44 predicted proteins | sample 1601231 | NCBI WGS metagenome assembly OKSH01 (sample SAMEA3541596, study PRJEB24748) | human gut metagenome | biome: human gut; feature: human-associated habitat; material: faeces | place: China | collected 2012
TTTCCTCCGTAGCTATAAGAGTTTTTTCATTCACTTTTTTCACATAATTTATGCACCGCAAGACACTCTCCGTTGAGGAGATCGGCGAAATCTGCAAGGCCGTGCGTGAGGTCAATACGACTGCGGCCATCATGGTCGATAACTGCTACGGCGAATTCACCGAGGAGATCGAGCCGACGCAGGTCGGTGCGGACATCATCGCAGGCTCGCTCATCAAGAATCCGGGCGGCGGTCTGGCCCCGACCGGCGGCTATATTGCAGGCCGTGCCGATCTGGTCGAGAACGCCTCCTACAAGCTGACCGCACCCGGCATCGGCGGCGAATGCGGCTGTACGATGGGTCAGAACCGCCTGCTGTATCAGGGCCTGTTCATGGCGCCGCATGTCACCATGCAGGCCATCAAGACCGCGATGTTCTGCGCAAAGGTCATGGAAAAGCTCGGCTATGAGGTAAGCCCGAAGGCAGAGGAGCCGCGTTACGACATCATCCAGACCATCGCGTTCGGTGCGCCTGACCCGCTGCGCCGTTTCTGCGAGGGCATTCAGGCCGGTGCGCCTGTCGATTCCTATGTAACGCCGGAGCCGTGGGCAATGCCGGGTTACGATGATCAGGTTATCATGGCTGCAGGCGCGTTCGTGCAGGGCGCGTCCATTGAGCTTTCCGCCGATGCACCGATGCGCGAGCCGTATGTCTGCTATATGCAGGGCGGCCTGACGTATGAGTCCGGCAAGCTGGGTATTTTGCTTGCTGCGGATAAAATTACCAGAGCGAAGGCACAGTAATGGAGAATTGAGAACGGAAAATGGAGAATGATGTTATCCTGCATTTTTCAATTCCTCATTTTTCATGCGAAATCGGTTGACAAAGCGCGGATATGAGCGTTATAATAAATTTGTATTTATTAAGTTATAGGCAATGACGGAAATCCTGTTTTCCGAAAAGCATTTATCAGAGAGCGTGTGCCACGGCTGCAAGCACACGCAATGCGGAGAAAACAGTACCGATTCCCGAGCCGCACAGCGGAAAACCGCAGTATGCTGTGCCGTGTCGTTCGCGTTAAGAACTCCGAGCGGCAGTCCTTCAAGGGACTGCAAGCAGGGTGGAACCGTGGGCAAGCGCTCACCCCTGAGAGATACAGGGGTGAGCGCTTTTTTGTTACTCTGCAGTAATGAAAAATTGAAAATGGAGAGTTGAGAATTGTGGTTACGCGCAAAGCGCGTCATAAAATTCCGTCCCGTGGACGGATACCTTCATTTTCCATTCTCCATTATCAATTACTCCACTCGTTATGATTTTACAAGAAAGGTCTGAATAAAAGTGTCCGAAGATAACAAGTACACGTTTGAGAACAAGGAATACCGCGACACCTACCGTCACACGGTATCGCACATTCTCGCGCAGGCAGTAAAACGCCTGTATCCGGAGGTCAAGCTGGCCATCGGCCCCTCCATCGACAACGGCTTCTACTACGATTTTGACGCGCCGTTCTCCTTCACGCAGGAGCACCTCGATGCTCTCGAGGCAGAGATGCGCAAGATCTGCAAGGAGAAGGAGAAGCTCGAGCGCTTCGAGCTGCCGCGCGCAGAGGCCATCAAGTTCATGGAAGAACGCGAGGAGCCGTACAAGGTAGAGCTGATTAACGATCTGCCGGAAGACGCTACCATTTCCTTCTACAAGCAGGGCGAGTTCACCGACCTGTGCGCAGGCCCGCATCTGGACTCCACCGGCCGCGTAAAGGGCAACGGCATCAAGCTGATGAACGTCACCGGCGCTTACTGGCGCGGCGATTCCTCCAAGAAGATGCTGCAGCGTATTTACGGCACCGCATTCCCGAAGAAGGACGAACTCGACCAGTACCTCAACATGCTGGAAGAGGCGAAGAAGCGCGATCACCGCAAGCTGGGCAAGGAGCTCGGCCTGTTCATGCTGACCGAGGAAGGCCCGGGCTTCCCGTTCTTCCTGCCGAACGGCATGACCCTCAAGAACACCCTGATCGACTACTGGCGCGAGGTACACAAGCGCTACGGCTACGTTGAGGTCTCCACCCCGATGATCCTCAACCGCAAGCTGTGGGAGCGCTCCGGTCACTGGGATCACTACAAGCAGAACATGTACACCACCGTCATCGATGACGAGGATTACGCAATCAAGCCGATGAACTGCCCGGGCGGTATGCTGGTCTACAAGGCTCAGCCGCACTCCTACAAGGAGCTGCCGCTGCGTGTCGGCGAGCTGGGTCTGGTACACCGTCATGAGCTGTCCGGCGCACTGCACGGTCTGTTCCGTGTGCGCTGCTTCACGCAGGATGACGCGCACATCTTCATGACCTGGGACCAGATGAAGGACGAGATCAAGAACGTCGTTCGTCTGTTCGATGAGGTTTACTCCACCTTCGGCCTGACCTATCAGATCGAGCTGTCCACCATGCCGGAGGATCACATGGGCGAACTGAAGGACTGGCAGTTTGCGGAGAAGACCCTTGCAGAGGCCATCACCGAGATCGGCAAGGACTACGTTGTCAACGAGGGTGACGGCGCGTTCTACGGCCCGAAGCTGGACTTCCATCTGGCAGACTCCATCGGCCGTACCTGGCAGTGCGGCACCATCCAGCTGGATATGCAGCTGCCGGAGCGTTTCGAGCTTGAGTACACCGGCGCAGACGGCGAGAAGCACCGTCCGGTTATGATCCACCGCGTTGTCCTCGGCTCTATTGAGCGCTTCATCGGCGTTATCACCGAGCATTTTGCAGGCGCATTCCCGACCTGGCTGGCACCGGAGCAGGTTCGCGTTATGCCGATGACCGACCGCAATATTCCGTGCGCACAGGAAGTTGTTAAGCAGCTGACTGATAAGGGCTTCCGCGTAACCATGGACGAGCGCAACGAAAAGATTGGCTATAAGATCCGCGAAGCACAGGTTCACAAGATTCCGTATATGATCGTCATTGGCGACAAGGACGAGGAAAAGGGTGTTATCTCGGTTCGTACCCGCAAGACCGGCGAGACCACCGCTATGGAGACCGGCGAGTTTATCGAGAAGCTCGCGTATGAGGTTGAGAATAGGCTGAAGTAAGCAGCAAAACGGAGAGCGGAAGCGATATTCCGTTCTCCGTCACAATAGAATAAAAGATTCATAGAGTTTTGTCATGTATGCAGGGAGGGTGCGGCATGAAAAAATTTGTTTCCGCGTGTCTGATGGCTGGTCTGTTGACTTGTGCCGCCGGTGCGGCACAGGTCGGTACGATCAACAACAACTATCCCGGCGATACCGAAGCGCAGGCGCAGATGCTTTATGATCTCGGACTGTTCAAAGGCACCGACAAGGGCTTTGCGCTGGAGAAATCCATGACCCGCGCAGAGGCCTCGGTGATGCTGACCCGCCTGCTTGGCGCAGAAAAGACCGCGCTGGCAGGAAACTGGAAGCATCCGTTTACCGATGTGCCGCAGTGGGCGGACAAGTACGTCGGCTGGCTGTATCAGAACGGTTTGACCAAGGGCGTTTCCGCGACAAAGTACGGCTCGCAGCGCAATGTCACCTGCGACCAGTATTGCATTTTTCTGACCCGGGCACATTTGGATGCGGACAGCTATCAGGGTACGGCTTTTGTCGATAACGATGAGGTACGGCAGACGGACGAGGAGGGCTTTATCCGCGGAGATGCGGTTTCACTCTCGGCGCGGCTGCTCAGTACGAACTACGCGAAAAATGGCGATGAAAGCGACCGCAGTGTGGCGGAAAAGCTGATCGACGACGGCGTTTTCACGGCGGAACAGTTCAAAAATGCGGCATGGGACGTTCTGCCGCGTGATTACGGCAATGATTATCAGTACGATGACAAGTGGAACCTGATCGCTTCGCCGTTCGTCTGCCAGATTGCAGATATGACAGTGGCGCAGTGTCCGATTGATGGCGTGCAGCCTGTCAGCGGTACAGACCGTTATGCGCAGAGTGATATGAGGCAGTCGGACTTGATCCTGTACCGCATGGACAGCAAGACGATGGCGCTGACGCAAGTGCTCTCGCTGCCGAAAGAAAGCTCCGTGGAATATCTCGGCCGTGCCGGAGAAACCGATTATCTGCTGGTGCACGACCGGAAAACGGAAACGTATTCGCTGTGTTCAGTGCACGGCGATACGGTCAAAAACGAACTGACCCTGACCGAAGCACAGCAGCAGGCAGCACATACCGTTTATCAGAGCGCACGCGGCTGCATCATTTGCACGGACGAGACGACCGGTTATAAGCTCACGGAAACAGGCGTGGAGCCGTTGGGCGTGGCGGCAGGCATCTGCCAACTGACCGAGGACGGCATGATTATTACGCAGAAATGTACGGCGGACGAAACCGTGCTGACGGCGTATAACTGGAACGGTCAAAAGACAGACAGCTATACCATTTCGAATGCGTATCAGTCGGATGATGCCGAGGTGCGCAAGCATTGTGCGCCGCAGATAATTGGCAGCGACGGTGCGTTGATCTGGGGCACAGCCGGGCTGTACCGCGAAGAGAACGGTCGTCTGGTGCAGGTGACAGACTCTCCGGTCATCAGCGTAAAGCAGGATGCTGATGGGGCTTATTATGCTGTTTCCTGCAATAAATCTGAGCGGACGGAATACTATTCGGATGGTATTGGATACATGGCCGGTGATATGCTCGTGCGTATCGCGCCGGATGGAACGCAGACCACGCTTGCAACACTCGATGACATTCTGATCGACGAGGTAAGGACGGTCAAAAGCGGTGCTGTTCGCTTCACAATCGCTATTCCGACAGAGGGCCATAGAAGCGGACACTATACCTGCCTGTTGAAAGACGGAAACATTACCGTCCGGTCTGCAACCGATGATGTATTCTACATCTGGGGAAACGACGCGCTGGAAAACGAACAGGAAAAAATAGATAAGATTATTGCGAACCAGAAAGGTGAAGAATAATGGCAGAAAAGAAAAAGCTGGTCAGCGAGATCACGTCCATGGACGTGGACTTCGCGCAGTGGTACACAGATATTGTTAAAAAGGCTGAAATGGCCGATTATTCGTCCGTAAAGGGCTGTATCATCATGCGCCCGTACGCACAGGCGCTGTGGGAGAACATCCAGCACACGCTGGACGGTATGTTCAAGGAGACCGGTCACGAGAATGTAGCAATGCCGATCTTCATTCCGGAAAGCCTGCTGCAGAAGGAAGCCGACCACGTTGAGGGCTTCGCGCCGGAGTGTGCATGGGTAACGCACGGTGGCAACGATAAGCTGGAGGAGCGTCTGTGCGTTCGTCCGACTTCGGAGACGCTGTTCTGCGAGCATTACGCAAAGATCGTTCGCTCTTGGCGCGATCTGCCGAAGCTGTACAACCAGTGGTGCTCAGTTGTCCGTTGGGAAAAGACCACCCGTCCGTTCCTGCGCAGCCGTGAGTTCTGGTGGCAGGAGGGCCACACCGTTCATGCTACCGCTGAGGAGGCTATGGAAGAGACTCTGCGCATGCTGAACATCTATGCGAAGTTCTTCGAGGAGTGGCTGGCGATTCCGGTGCTCAAGGGTGAAAAGACCGAGAAGGAGCGCTTCGCCGGTGCAGAGAATACCTACACCATCGAGGCCATGATGCACGACTGCAAGGCTCTGCAGTCCGGTACCTCGCACTACTTCGGTGACGGCTTTGCACGCGCATTCGGCATGCAGTACACCGATAAGAACAACACCCTGCAGTATATGTATCAGACCTCCTGGGGCGTTTCCACCCGTATCATCGGCGCAATCATCATGACGCACGGTGATAACGAGGGCCTGGTTCTGCCGCCGCGTATCGCTCCGACCCAGCTGGTTGTTATTCCGGTTGCGGCTCACAAGGAAGGCGTTAAGGAGAAGGCAACCGAGCTGTACGAGCAGGTCAAGGCAGCGGGCATCCGTGCCAAGATCGACCTGAGCGACAATACCCCGGGCTGGAAGTTTGCCGAGTACGAGATGAAGGGCATTCCGCTTCGTCTGGAGGTTGGTCCGCGCGATATCGCTGAGGGTCAGTGCGTACTGGTTCGCCGCGACACCCGCGAAAAGACCGTTGTTAAGTTCGAGGATCTCGAAAAGACCATTCCGGCACTGCTGGAGGATATCCAGAAGTCGCTGTATGAGAAGGCGCTCGCAAACCGCGAGGCGCATACCTATACCGCAAAGTCTCTTGACGAGATGAAGTCCATCCTTGCTGAGCACACCGGCTTTATCAAGTCCATGTGGTGCGGCGACCTCGCCTGCGAGGAGAAGGTCAAGGAAGAGACCGGTATGCCGAGCCGCTGCATGCCGTTCGAGCAGGAGCACATCGCAGATACCTGTCCGGTCTGTGGCAAGCCTGCAAACAAGATGGTTGTCTGGGGCATCGCGTACTAAGTGAAGTCTCAGAATCGAAAAGCTGCACAAGAAAAGTTCCTCATCAGTTGATGAGGAACTTTTTTGCACCAATAGAGAAATTTTTCAGCAGATTGAACGGTTTGTGTGGCAGTAATCAGATACCGGTTGCAAAGCTGCCGATCAGGAAGCCGCTGTCTGTATTCTTAACGAGAATAAAGATATATGTTCACCAGGGCTATTTACTGGTCCTGATAGTAACACAAGTAGCGGCTCAAATATTCATAGACATTCATAGTTTCGGCCAAGAGACCCGAACTGGAGTATCTCGAGCTGTACGCTATCCATCAGCCGTACATCAACTGCTGCGCGTAAACGGGTAAAGATGATTATCTGCAGGAATTATTGCCGCTGCAGGAATTGTTATTGCCGCAGCCGCAGCCGCTGCGATTGTCATTTACGCCGGCACTGCCGGTGAACAGACAGCCTGCCTTGTCGCTCTGCGGCGGGAAAAAGGCGTCGATGGGGAAGTCGAAGCTCGAGAAGATCTCGCACGGGTCCTGCTCACCGCCGACACCGCTGTTCGAGCAGTCGCGCCGCGGCAGACATACGTCGTAAGCGGGCATGAGCAGCTGGATGTCGCGCTCAAGCCGGATAATCGAGAACTGACCAAGGGTTACGAACAGCTGATAGCCATCGTTGCTGAGCACGAGATCGTCACCGCCGAAGCACGAGTAGATTGAACGGGGTACTTCGTGCAGAGCGCAGCAGCAATAACTTAAATGTTAGAGGTTTGAGGTATAGCAATTTTGGGGTGGATTGTCAGATGGAGGTCGCTTTTGGCTTTGCCGTAGACACGGACGGTTTTATGGTAGTCTATACGGCGGATTACCTGTTTTAAGAGAAGATTTTGTTCTTTTGGATCTTCCAGTGTGGGGTATACGTCCAGCACATGACGGATGAGTGGCGCGGAGTTCTTCTGCGCTTCAATGTCTGTCTGTTTATTATGGAGTTTGCGCTCGATCTCGTGCTTTGTGTTTAGCAGTGCGGTCTGATCCTGGCTGATTGCGGATTGACGCTGCAGGAACGTTTCTTTACTGTAAACACCATCTTCGAGCAGTTCATAGGTACGCTGCAGACGGTGGTTTATATCGGTAAGCTGCTTCTCGATATTCTGCAGTGCGATTTCTTCGCTTTTCGTGTCCAGAAGGGTAGGAGAGCTGAGTTCGATCTCGTGAAGAAATTCGCGGAGAGACTGCAGGACAAGGCTTTCCACATCTTCAAACAGACTGGAGACGGTAGAGCAGGACGGATTTTCACAGCCAAACCGGACTTTATCTTCACGGCGGTATGGATGGCGAGACATCAGTTTACCGCATTGGTCGCAGTAGACCAGTCCGGCCAGCGGATTCATCTGCTGGTATTTGCGCGGTACACGCGGTGTAACGGTGTCTTTCATGCGCTGTTGGACGCTGTACCAGACGTCCCGCGGGATGATCGCTTCGTGTATTCCTTCGTACAGCTCACAGTTTTTATTGACCGGTCGCTTGGTTATCAATTTGCCTTTTTGCACGATTTTTGTGTTGACCTTCATGGCACTGGGGATAAAACCGGCATAGTGCGGGTTCTGCAGGATGGCACGGGTAGTCGCGGGCACCCATTTTTTATCGAGCGGTGTGCGGATCTTCATAGCGTTCAGTTCGTTCGCGATTTCGGAAAAGCCTTTGCCGGAAAGATACATATCGTAGATGGTGCGGATCACACTGGCCTGCGGCTCAACCGGTCGAAGGGACCAGCCGCGGCCGTCCAGTTTGTAGCGTTCATAGCCGTAAGGCGGACGTCCGGGAACGTAGTGGCCTTCTTTCTTGGAGGCTCTCGTTCCGGCCAGCTGACGGCGGCGGATCATGCGGTACTCCTGCCGCGACATGAACAGGCCGAACTCCATCCATTCTTCGTCTGCCTCCTGCGTGGGGTCGTAGGTTTTGGCAGGTGTTACAATGAGTGTGCCCGAAAACTTAAACGCTTGGGCGACGATACCCTGATCTATTGTATCACCGCGCGCCAGACGCGAGGTTTCGGTGACGAGGACGCCCTTCCAGCGTCCATCCTCCACCTCGGCGAGAAGCTGCTGCATGACCGGGCGGTTCGCAATGCGCTCGCCGGAGACGATTTCGCGGTAGATCGCGCCGATGGGCAGGGCGCGGGACTTGGCGAGCTCCATGAGGATATGCTCGTGCCGGGCGAGGGTATCGCCTTCGCCGTGGGCCTCGGCTTCGAGGTCGGCACGGGATTTGCGTAAATACATGGCGTATTCCATTTGCATGGTATCACTTCCTTAGTTACCAGAGCCGATATGATTGAGCAGGAAGCAGAGGACAGCAGCCACAAACGGAACAACAGCATAGCTGAGAATGGTTCCGAGGCGGCCGGACAGCAGCTTGTTTGCGGATCGTGCAACGAGCGCTTCCCAGATACCGCTGATAATGAGCGAACAGAACAGGCCGAGGAAACCGCCTGCAAGTATGACTGCGTAGGTGAACAGCGCGTCCCAGGCGTTCTGAATCGGACGGCTGGACAGGCAGTTGATTGCGGTAATGACGGTTGCGCCTGCAAAGGCGGCAAAGTTTACTTTGCGGTGCTTGATACGCAGTTCTTCGGCGAGTGCATCCGCTTTATGCTTACGGCGCACAATCTCATCACGGGCAATCTCCAACGTGAGACCTTCCGGACGCTTGCGGCGGATATAGGAGCGCGCCCAGTCCTCTTTGCTGAGGCTGTTGGCGTACTGGAGGCGTTCGATATTATCAAACTCTACTTCATCCAGAAACAGACCGGCCTTTTCAAATTCTTTTTGGATATCATATTTTTCCTGTTGCATATTGATAAAATCCCCCAAACTATGTTAAAATAGTGCTGGGGGATTTCATCCGTTCGGGGGTGGGGTTCCTTTCGAGCCGTTGTCAGGTGCGTTCTGACAGCGGCTTTTCTTTATGCCTGTTGATCCACTGCAGGCTCATCACGTTTTTTATATCGGGGGTTTCCTTTCAGGTCTGCGACGTACTCGCGGACCTTTTCTTTTCCCTCATCGTTGAATGAGCGGTAGTCGGTAACAAGCTGCTGCTCGTCTGGTGGCGCCTGCGTGTACGCATTCGGGCTTTCCTCGAACATTTCAGAAAATGAGATGTTCAAAATTCTACATAATTGATTCAGGAGTTCGATGTTCGGTGTGTTTACTCCTTTGATCCAGTTTGTAACCGTTGGCTTTGATACGCCGAGCATTCGGGCGATTTCAGCCTGCGTATAATCTGACCCTTTTATATAGCGTGCAACGTTGCGCTGTACAGTTTCTCGTATTTCCATTGGTTTCACCTCCTTTCTCTTTTGAGTTAATTATATCATAACCACGAACGGGTGTAAAGGAAATGATTAAGAATAAACTAACTATTTTACAAAAAAGGTCTTGACAGTTAGCGGAGAACTAATTATACTGTAAGTACAGTTAAGCAAGAACTAACAGGGAGGTGAATGGTATGAATATATACGAAAGAATTTATGAGTATCTGATCAGCCATGGAATCCAGCAGAAATTTGTCGCAGAAAAATGCGGCTGGACGAAAGTAAAAATGCATCACCTGATGCATGGTAGTCAGCGAATGACGATTGATGAATACGTTATGATCTGCCACGTGCTTGGCTTGCCGTTCGGCTACTTCGGGGATGATACGACAAACCCCGCCAGCAGCAGCTGACGGGGTTTGCGGGAAATTAGTTTGCTGCTGCGATGAGTGCTTCTGAAATAGACTTTGCGAGTACATTTAGCGCACTGGTGTTAGCAGCACAGATTTCCTCGACAAGCTGCTTGCTCTGCTCGTCTGCGGCCGACTTTTCAAGAATTGCGGAACAGTTTCGAGAAAACTCATCACCGATACAGCCGAGCTCAGCCTGCAGCCTGTCATAGATTTTGTAATCCATGCGCGATCTCCTTTCATAGAATTTCGCCATATTCTTTAGGGCTCCACCTCTTGAGACGTGCAAGGATACAATTCTATTGTTACATATTCCTTAATTGTAGTCAATAAAAACATTACTGAAAGGTGTGAGAAGATGGAAGAACTGTTAGAAAAGAACGCCGAAGAAATTATGCTGAAAACAACAACTCTCCTTGCCGACTGTGTGGAGAAGCTGAGCAAGGAGAGCAATTCGGCGCAATCGACCTATACCTCGGCTAAGATTGCAACCTGTTTGGAAATTCTGAAATTATTCCATTGAATAGTCCAAGGAGCACATCATGAAGTACGAAGTTTGGGTTTTGACCGAAAAAGGTCATATTGCGTACCAGTGGACGCAATATTTTTGCGACAGCCGAGAGGTTGCGCTGCAGAAGGTCGAGGATTGGCTCGGCAAGGCGGAAAAGATCGAGGTGAAACCTGCATGAAATCATTCAACGAATACCTCGCCATGACGGCAGAGCAGATCATGGCTGACCCGGAAGCGCCGGAGAGCCTGCGGATCGCTGCCCGCATTGAACTGGAGAAAGCACAGAAGTTCAATTTAGCGGCAGAAGCGGCGCGGACGGCAACAGACAAGCCGGTGTAAGCATAGGCTTTAGAAAGGGGTGGTTACGGTGGCAATTGTGGCTGAATATCATTATCCGAACGGTACGGTACGCATAGACGACGACTGCTACCGTGACGTTCCGCCGGAGGAAATGCAGCGGCGCATTGAGCGCCTGCAGAAAACGGCGTGGGAATTATATCTCAAAAACGAGAGGAGAAAGAGAAATGAAAACCTGTAAGATGGCAATGGCCGCGTGCGGCGCGGTGCTGGCCGGTGTGGTTTACGGCTGTATCGCGGGCTTCTGCCCGCGCGGCGATGCGGTCATTTGCGCCGGGATGATGGCGCTGTGCCTGGCTTACTGCCGGGCAAGCATGATCTATCGCAAGCGCCGCCGCCAGCGGCAGGAGGCTGAGGCCCGCCGCGCTGCCCGCGAATCGCTCAACCGCGCGGTTTGGCGTGCGGACTTTATGAGGCAGATCCGATGAAGCACCCGAACTGGAAAGAAACCAAGGAGCAGCGGCGGATGGTTCGGCGCATTGCCACGGATTTGGCGATGGAGGAGCTCTATATGCAGAAAAAGGCCGAGGCAAAGCGCAAACGGCAGTTTGACAAGCTGCTGCTCGAACGGTGGCAGGCTCGGCAGGAGGCTAAAAAACAGGAGGGCGGCCATGCAGAGATTTAGCGGGCTGGAAATTAAGCCGTACTCTCAGCTCACCGAGCTGCCGCGGGTGCGGATCGACAGGGTGCGCGTTGAGGTACAGCGCACCCTGTTTGGCGAGGTGGAGTATCACCTTGTCGGAACCTACGGCGACGAGGGAAGGGCTTACCCGATCTGTCAGCCGTTTACCGAGCTGCCGGACGTATGGGAAAAGAAGAAAGAAATAGAAAGCGCCATTTTCAAGGCGCGCCAGGAGGAACAATATGCGAGAAAAAGAAAAGACGCGGGTTATTTGGAGACATCCGCAGGGCCGGTTTGAGCTGCGGGAAACCGAGCATTACAGCATGTTTGAGGGTCGTACATATCATACACGCGAGTGTGTATTTACGCCGCAGGACGATGCGCGCGGGCTGTGCAGCGAGGTGCCGACAGGCATTTATGTGCCGGAGGAAATCAAGCAGGAGGGTCGGTGGCAGCCGCGCGTGACGGACGAGGAAAAACAGCAGCTTGTGAAAATGTATCAAGCAGGCATGCCTATTCGCGCTATTTCAAGGGAGACCGGACGGGCCTGCGATACGATCTCAAACGTACTGGAGGAGCTGGGCTGCCGGAAGAAGAAGCTGCATAAGTCGGTTCACTGGACGTATGAGGAATTTCAGAAGGCGGTAGCTATGCGCAAGCGCGGCTATCTGTACAAGGAGATCGGTGCGGCGCTCGGCAAGAGCGATCATGCCGTGCAGAATAAGTTTGCGAGGGAGGGGTACTAAATGAGCCTGCAGAAAATCCGTGAGGCGGTGCAGGCCGCAGAGGGAAACGCCCGCCAGATGGGCGAAGTTGTACTGATGATCGCCCAGGCGGACGAGCACGCCGCAGAGGTGATTGCGGCTGACCTCGATAATCCGGAGATGAGCTTCGACAAGTGCTTCGCGGCGCTTTATGAGTATGCGAAAAAGCATCAGAAGGGCGGCTTCTGGGGTTGTATGTGCAATCGCTTTGACCCGGAGAATCCGGTTATTCAGGTTGTTGCGGACTTCTATAAGGTGCCGTTGGATGGCGTTCAGCCTGCGGCAGAGCCGATGGAGACGGAAACCCAAGCGCTTACGGCTGAACCGGAAGAACTGGATCTTATGAATCTGCTGTAAGGAGGCGGGAATCGTGTTTGAGGTCAACGACATTCCGCCGATCGACGGCTGGGAGCTGCAGCAGCTGATCGCCGAGAATGTGCAGCACGAGGAATTTCTTTTTTTCCGGTTTTACGCCGGGGATGAGCAGGATTACTTTGGGCCGGACAGCTACACCAAGCGGTATGAATGCTTCTGCACGGCCTGCCGGGAGCGGTTTACCGAGCCGCATTCCGCCGGACCGGCCAGCAAATGGAGGATATGCCCGCGCTGCGGCAGGAGCGTTACGCCCAAACGGTGGGCGGCAAACGATCATGCGGCGGCGCTGCGCAAAGTATCATTCGCGTTTCACTTTTTCCAGGTTGGTCCTCACGGCGAGCTGTGGCTGACCTCCTGCCAGGTGCGGATGTGTCCGCGTTTCCTGCTAGAGAAATACACTGCGTTTGAATACTGCCGGTATGTCTTTTCTGCCGCCGGTGCGAAAAAGTGGAGCTGGCAGTATGACGGCTGGGCGCTGCGGAAAAACTGCACGTTCCGGCACTGGTACGACATGGGCGGCGGCCGCCGGGATGATTTCTGGGTGCTGCCGAGTGAGCAGGAGCTTGCGGCAAGCGCTTTGCGGTACAGCCAGCTTACCGAGGCATTCGCTGTGCTGCACGATCTGACCGGGTATCTGGCGCTTTACTGCAAATATCCGGCGGTTGAATACCTGTGGAAGATGGGGTTCGGCCGCTGGCTGCAGGAGCGCGAGCAGGGCGGCGGCGATTATTTCCGCCGACTGGTAAACCTGCGGGCGAAGGAGCCGAAAAAGCTATTCCGCGGACTCGGCAAGGCAGATTTGCGGCTGCTCCGCAACGAAACGCTTTCAACTGCGGCGAAATACAGCTGCTTGAAACGGGCGGGCGCAGCGCGCGCAGATGCCGCAAGCCTTTCGTTCGCACGGGCGGCGGATACGGCGATGTTTGATGTCGCTGCGTTTTCGCAGCGCTGCGGCGTGACGGCGGCAGAACTGCGGAAGTACATTGAAAAACAGCGGAAGCGCTCTGATCTGGGACTGTCGGCGGTGATGCGTGAGTTTGCCGACTATCATGCGCAGCTGGAACGGCTTGCGCCGAACGCGGACAAGCTGCCGCATGATCTGCATGAGGCGCACGCCCGATTGAGCGCGCGCGAGCGGCAGTTGCTGAATCGCGGAAAAAACGAGAAATTCCGCACACAGCGGCGGCTGCTTGCGTGGATGAGATGGAAGTGGGGCGGGATGTTTATCCGTCCGATCGACAGCGCAGATGAAATTGTGCGGGAGGGCGAGGAACAGGACAACTGCGTTGCAGGCTATGCAGATCGGCACGCGGACGGCAAGACCATCATCATGGTGCTGCGAAAATGCAGCGAACCGAGGAAACCGTGGCACACGGTGGAAATTGACCCGAAAACGCTGAAATGCAGGCAGTGCTATGCCGCGCACAACCACAAGCGCACACCGGAGGCTGCGGAGTTTATGGACAAGTACCTCGACCATTTGCGCGAGGTCACGAAAATGATAAGGAGGTCAGCTTAAATGAGCGAGAATGTTGTGGCGGTACGGTCGATCGAGATCGTAACCGCCGAAATCACGATGATTCGGGACAACGCCCGCAAGGTATTCCTTGAGAGCGTGATTCAGATCGGCACGCGGCTTGAGGAAGCCAAGCAGATGGTGCCCTCCGGCGAGTGGACGGCTTATCTGACGGACAAGCTCGGCTACAAGCCCAGCACCGCGCAGAACTACATGCGTATTGCGCGTGAGTTTGGCGGCGGTCAGGTGAGCCTTTCCGGCAAGACGGCGGCGGATGCCTTCGGACAGTTATCCTATTCGCAGATTCTGCCGCTGCTCGGCATGGCCGAGGAGGAGCGCGAGGAACTGGCAGAGGAACACGATCTGCCGAGCATGTCGAGCCGTGAGATTGCCGCTCTGGTTAAGGAGCGCGACGAGGCCAAGGCGGAGGCGGAAAAGGCGGTGCGTGAGAACGATGCCGCGCAGGCGGCACTGTCCGTTGCCGAGGAGAACCGCGGCAAGGCTATGCGCGAACGGGATGAAGCTGTGCGAAATGCCGAGAATGCCAAGGAACGGGCGGACGAACTGCAGGAACAGCTTGACGCGATCGAGGACAAGCCTGCGGAAGTGCGGGAACTGACTGAGGAGGAATTGGAGGAAATCCGCTCCAAGGTACGCGAGGAGAACGCCGAGGCCGCCAGAGCTGCTGAGGAGCGCGCCCGCGCTGCAGAGGAAAAGCTGGACAAGGTGAAGAACCCTGCGGCGCACAAGGTCAATTTTCTGTTTGGCGAGGTGCGCGGACTGGTCGAACGACTCGAGCAGGCGCTCGGTGAGCTGGAGCAGACGGACGAGGCCGCCTGCGAGAAGTTCGCGGCAGTCATTGCGAAATGGCTGAAAGAGAGAGGCGACGGGCTGGCATGATGAAAATTCAGGATTTGCTCGATTTTTCCGTCATTGATTTTGAGATTCGGGATTTTTCCGACAACTGCAAGGAGGTAAAGAAAAACATGAACGCAAAGAGAGCTGCAAAGCTGCTCGAAATCGCCCGGTACTACGGCGAGGAGAAGCAGGTATGCAAACTGATGGAGGAGCTCGGCGAGGCCGTGAGTGCCGCAAGCGAGGTGCTGATGATGCTCAGCTTCCACGAGCAGGGCGGAAAAAAGCGTGATCTGGAGGCGCGGCTCGAGCATCTGGCCGCCGAGCTGGCGGACGTTTTCAATGTCGCCGAACAGGTTATCGCCCTTTTCGGGTTGGAAACTGATTTCAAGGTTTCGCGCCACGCGGGCGTGCAGAAAACCTTGAAGCGGATTCGGGAGGAGGTGCAGGCGAATGAGACACGAGATGAGCTTGCGCGGCGGAATCTTCAATGATGCGGTCGATTTGTTCGATACGAAGCTGCGTGATGTTCTGAATACCCTGCTGCGGCAGGGCTTGAGCGAGGGCAGTGTAACACTCAAAGTTAATGTGGAGCTTTGGAACGTGGGAGAGCAAGACGAGAACGGTATCTATCACGAAACCAACAAGACCCATTTTGATTACAATGTTACCTCAGCCATTACGCAGAAAAACAAGTCTAACGGCGAGGTCAAGGAGATGCTCAAGCTGCGCTGCGTGGATGGGCAGCTCGAGCTGCGCGATCTGGACGAGAACACGCTGTTTGATATTGTGGAGGGTGGTGTTCAGGATGGAGCGCAGCCCGACAGAGACGGCACACCTGGTTGATTCCCATTACAGCCGGAGCTTCGGCAGACCGCCGGATAATGAAATGCGTGAGTTTATTCGGAACGCTGCCGAGCACGGTCTGACGGCGGACGAGCTGATCAACTGCATGACGGCGGCTGTGGTTACTTACGGCTTCGGCGCGTATGAGCGCGATTACCGAAAGGCTTTTGTTGCCGAGGCGCGGAAGGTTTGGAAGATGAAAAACGGAAAAAAGCAAGCCAGCCCGTGAGGGGCTGGCTTTGGAAACTATTTTGCTTTTCTTATTTTTCCGTACGGTTCGGGTGGTCAATGGCGGCTACCTCGGCGGCGGTGTAAACCTCGGCGCCTTCCGGCAGACCGAAAAAGATGTATCCGTCATGCGCTGAGGTGATAACGGGAAAATATCTGTCTTTGTCGATTGCGCGCGCATAGCGCTGATCAATCGGCGTTCCCGGTGCGGTGCAAGGAGCGGGAAATGCGTTTACTCGATCGTAAACGCCATCTTTCAAGCGGAGATAATACGCGGGATAACCGGAAGGTGTGGAAAAAAGCTGCACTTTCATTTCTGATCCTCCTTCATCTGCTGAGCGATCAGCTTCTCGAGGTATTCATTAAAATTCATTTTTCGGCGCTGCGCTTCGCGGCGCACGGTGTCAATGGTGGAGTTGAGCAGCGTTAGAGTAATGCGGCCGCGGCTGCCATCCTCGGCAACCGGTCCGAAAAGTGCTTCGTATTCATCGGCCGTGAGATGTTCCTCGGCCCAGTCAGACGCTTCTTCCGGCTCGATCGGACGGAGTTCAATGCCCGGCTTGCTTTCGCCGCTCATAGAAAAACGTGCATACTGCGTTTGTGCGCCGCCTTGACCGATCAAGAAGAATTCGCCGCTTCGCTTCTGGAAGAGTTCTTCCTTCTCCCAGAAATCCGAGTTTTCCGGCTCGTTAGCTTCCCAGGTGCCGACTAACTTCGCGGTCTCTGTGTTGTAGCGCTTGCCGCGGATTACTTTATTCATTGTTGGGTGCTCCTTTCGAGATTAGAAAATACTCTGATAGTCGTAAAAGTTCAGCGCTTCGGCGATCTTCTCGCGGTAATTCTCGCCTGCCTCGTAGGCGGTGATCTTACCGGCTTCGATTTGCTGCAAGGTTTGCAGCTGGATGCCGGTCACGTCTGCAAGCTGCTGCTGGGTTAAGCCTGCGGCTTCGCGGATATCTGCAACGGAGATTTTGCCTTTTGGCCATTTATCGCCGTGTGCCTTATCCATGACCTCGCCGACCTTGTAAATGTGGGCGCGTTCCGTGTGTCGGCCGCCGTCCTCGTTCGGGATGGAGAAAAAGATACCGGAATCAATCGCGGCATCGAATGCGGCTTCGAGGTTTTCGCCGTGCTCGCGCAGGCTGGCAGGCTTGCCGACAGTGACAGGCACTAAGCAAAGATTGCCGTCGTGCGCGTCGTAGTCGCCGTAGTATTCCATCCCCGTGCTATGATAGCCGCCGAAATTGCAGCGGCCGTAATGCACACCTTCCGGTATCTCGATAAGGACACGCCGCAAGGCAATAGGGCCGCCGTAGGTGCTCCAACCAAGTCTACCGACCTGACGGTCGGATTCCACACTGTCCTCGGTAACGACAAAAGCGTCATACTTTTTGACGGGATAGTTCGGCGTGGATTTTGCTTCGTTGAGGCGTTCGGCTGGCTCGCAGAACAGAGTGAGAGTTGCTAACATAATAATTACCTCCTGCTTTGTTTCTTATCTCTTTCTGTATTTTTATTATAGCAAACTTTTGCACGAAAGTCAATACTTTTATGCGAAAGTTAATACTTTTACGCGAAAGTTTTTATATGTTGCGGCGCAGATGCAGGAGTCGGCCGCAAGAGGTGATTTATGTTATATCAAAAACAGGAGTGCAACGGTGCGCTCTATCAGATGTGTTTATATTCTATGGGCACGATGCCTGGCATGTCGCCCAGGCAGAGGGCGGGCAGACGGCGGACAACCGAGAAGGCCAAGCAGGAGATCAACCGGCGGCAGCGCAAGTGGCGGCTGATGCAGCTGATCAACGCCAATTTTGTGAGCGGTCGGGATCTGTTTGTGTGCTTGACGTATGCGCCGGAGGCGTCCAGAGCGCGGGCTTTGGAGAAATTCCATGCGAAGATGAAAAAGGCGTATGCCAAGATTGGCCTTACCTACAAATACATAGCGGTAACAGAAGAACATGACATGGACGGTGAGCCGGTGCGGCTGCATCACCATCTGATCCTCAGCGGTGCGCACGGTGTGCAGCTGGCCGAGGTGGTGCGTGATTGCTGGGCTTCCGGTCTGGCCGATGTGCGCACGCTGCGCGAGGGCGCGGACTTTTTCGAGGATACCGCCATCTATCTGCTCAAGGAGGATTGTCACAAGGGCAAAGGTGCGCGGCGATACTCTACCAGCCGCAATCTGGCCCCGCCTGCAGAGCCGGTGCGGCTCAGACTGGGCGAGGAGGAGGAAGCCGAAGTGCCGCCCGGCGTGAAAATCATCGAACATGTGCAGAACGCGAATGAGTTCGGTCGCTATGAGGTTATGGTCGGCCGCATTTACAACCAGGCGGCGTTTAGTGCATGGTGGCAGATACAGCGGCGCAGGGCTGCTCCCGATCCGTGGGAACGGCTGCGCAGGAGACGGCAAAGAAAAGTTTAAGATATCGGCGGCCGGGTCCGCCTGACAGCCTTGTAGGGGGTCTAACAATTCCCCTGCGGTTTGTCGGAGAGGTTCGGACGAATGAATACTGAATGTAATCACATTACTGTTTGTACTCTCTCAAAGGACGGAGCGCGCGGAAGCGCGTAACGGTGACGAGCGCAAGGCGGGAGGCCGATGCGGCAGGAGGTGTATCTGGTGACAAAAGACAGATTGCGGCAGATTGAAAGTCTGGTCTGTGAACTGGAAGAAGAAAGAGAACGGTTTGCGCGGGAGGCGCGGCACCACAAGCGGATCGAGGAGACTTACGGCGTTGGCTGTCTGTTTGGTCGGGATGCATTGGACGCGGCACGCGATCGGCTGCAGGCCATTGAGGCCGAGTGCCAGGATGAGCGCGACACGGTGCGGCAGTGGATCGACAGCGTTTCAGACTCCATGACCCGGCGCGCCCTGCGGCTGCGGTATCTGGACGGCAAAAGCTGGAGCGAGTGCGCCCGGCGGATGGGGTATGCGGATGAGAGCGGACCACGCAAGCTGGTGGAGCGATACCTGCGGATTGGGTGACGCGCATGCACCCTTTCCGCTTTGCTGTGCCCTGCGGTGTAAAAATAGGGCATGCCTCAACGTGCAGGAGCGGAAAAACGGCGGAAACGTAAAAATAAAGTCGTTTTTACGTTATATTTACAAGCGTAAAGGCAAGTCAAGAATGTAAACTTTACAAACTATCAACAGGAGTGTGGACAAAATGAAAATTGGCTATGTGCGTGTGTCAACGGTCGAGCAGAACGAGGCGCGGCAGGTGGAGGCACTGCAGAAACATGATATTGAGCGTTGGTACATTGAGAAGATTAGCGGCAAAAATCTGGATCGCCCCAAGCTGCAGGAGATGCTCGACTTTGCGCGTGAGGGCGATACCGTGTATGTGCTTGACTGGTCGCGTATCAGCCGCAGCACGAAGGACCTGCTGGAACTGGTTGATCGGCTCGGCGCGAAGGGCGTGCACCTGTACAGCCTGAAAGAAAACTTTGACACCTCGACACCGCATGGACGTATGGTGCTGACCATTCTCGGCGCAATCAATGAATTCGAACGAGCAAACATGCTCGAACGTCAGAGGGAAGGCGTTGCGATCGCCAAGCGCGAGGGCAAGTACAAGGGGCGGAAAAAGACGGAAATTGAGGATATGGCGGCCGTGTATCACGAGTGGGTGACACGGCACAAGAGCAAGGCGACGATCGCACGGGAAAACGGGATCAGCAGGCCTACACTGGATCGGCTGCTGAAAGAGTACGAGCGGGAGGTTGTTGCGAAATCGAATAGCTGAAAACACAAGCGCTTAGGCGGGCTGTATGGCTCGGCTGAGCGCTTTTTTGCTGTCGGAACAAAGTTGTCCGTTTTGTCCGATTTTCCCGATTATACTTAAATCCAGAAAACAAGACTCGCGCGGGAGGTGATTGGATGCAGCAGCGAGGTAGTAAGTATGACCAGAAAATCAAAGACGAGGCGCTGGCACTGATTGCGTCCGGCGTGAAAATCTCCAATGCGTCGGTGCGGCTCGGAATCCCCAAGAGCACGTTATCGGATTGGGTACATACCCAGAACGAGAGCGACGAGGACGGTGTGGCTGCACGGCGGGAGATACGCCGCAAGCAGATTGCACGGTGCGAGAAGATCGGGGACAAGGTGCTCCGGGCGCTCGACCGCAAGGCTGAGGCCGCCGCGAAGGACACCCGGACCATCAATGACGGACTGGCAGTGCTTGAAAAAGCGGCCAAGGACGGCGTGATCGCGCTGAGTGAGGCCGAGGTGGCAAGTCTCAGAAACGTTGTAAGCGATTACACCGGCGTCGGCCTGCGCGAGCTGGCCGGAACCATGAAGGATGTTGCGGCAAGACAGGAAACGCTGGAGTCCCATCTGGCTGAGAAGGAAGAAGCGGCTCCGGAGATCAACCTGCAGCTGACGCTTGTTGATCCGACAAAGGCGGTTAGCGATGAATCTTGATTTTCAGATCACGCCGAAACAGCAGCTGTTTATGGACACGGATGCTTTCGAGGTTCTTTACGGCGGTGCAGCCGGCGGCGGCAAGACGTTTATTCAGGCGCTGGACGCTCTTGTATACGCGCTGCGGTATCAGGGCAGCAGACAGCTGATCCTCAGACGCACATTTAAGGAGTTGGAACGCTCCATGGTGCCGCAGACAATGGAGTTGTACCCCGCCAGTGTGGCAAGCTACAACACAAGTAAACACATTTGGAAGATTGGCAAATCAACCATTGAGATGGGATACATTGCAACCGAGGGCGATGTGCAGCAGTACCAGTCCGCCGAGTATGACGTGATCCGGTTCGACGAGATGACGCATTTCACCGAGAGCATGTACACCTACATGATCTCTCGTGTGCGTGGCACGCGGCCGTTTCCGAGACACGTCAAATCGACCGCTAACCCCGGCAGCGTGGGACATACCAACGCCAAGAGCCGGTTTATCGACATTGGCGCTCCGATGGAGGTGCACCGCTGCGAGGGCGGCACGCGACTGTTTATTCCGGCAAAGCTGGAGGACAACCCGTTTCTGCTGACCAAAGACCCGCAGTACGAGGAACGTATGAAAAACCTGCCGCGCGAAATTTACATTGCGCTGCGTGAAGGCAACTGGGATTACTACGTTGGGCAGTATTTCACCGAGTTCAAGCGGGAGCTGCACGTTGTTCGTCCGTTTGAGATTCCGGCATGGTGGAGACGGTATGTTGCGATCGACTACGGCCTCGACATGCTGGCGGCTTACTGGATCGCGGTGGATGAGAACGATTATGCGGTGGTTTACCGTGAGGTTTACCAGCCCGACCTTATCATCCCGGAGGCGGCCAAGCGACTGCTGAACGCAAACGGTAACGAGGATATCACGGCATGGTTCGCGCCGAAAGACCTGTGGAACAGGCGGCAGGAAACCGGCAAGAGCGTTTCCGACCTGTTTGCGGAGTACGGCTTGTATCTCTCCAAGGTGAGCAACGGCCGTGTGGCCGGATGGTATGGGCTCAAGCGCCGGCTGCAGCCTGTCCCTGATGTGGATGGTTCGCTCAGACCGAAATTGCAGATTTTTGATACCTGCTTAAATCTCATTCGCACGCTTCCGGGCTTGCAGCACGACGAGAAGAACCCCAACGACACGGCAACCGAGCCGCACGAGCTGACGCACGGACCGGACGCGATCCGGTATTTCTGCGATGGATGCCCGCTGCCTGCGGAATTGCCGAGAGTAAGAGACGAGGATTATCTATCAACTGAGGAGGAAATGGGAAATGTATTTAGCTATTAGTGCCGTTGCGGCGATGTGTGCTTTTCTGGCTGCTGTGCAGACCCGAAACGCCAAGCGCTTGGGCGAGGATTTGCGGCAAAAGACCGTGGAAGCGGAATCCTTTCAGCTGACTGCGCGGACGATGGAGCAGAGACTGCACACCGAGGAGGCGGCGCGCATGCAGCTTGCGGACCGCATTACCAAGGTGGAGACCGCCCTGCGGGAAAGTGAGGACACGGCCTGCCGTCTGCGGCAGGAGCTGCAGACCGAGCGCAAAGCTGCGAAGGAACTGCAGGAAGAACTCGACTCCACCAAGGATGCACACGACGCGGCAATCAGCGCGATGTGGAGCGCTCGCAACGAGGTTGATAATCTCAAGCAGGAGCGCCGCAAGCTGAATGAGGCGCTCATCACCGAGCGGGAGACCGCAGAGCGCTGGAAAGAGGAATTTCTCAAGGAACAGGCGTACCGCCTGAGCACCGAGGGCCGCATTATGCGTGAAGTCAACAATCTACTCCGTTATGACGGCACCGCCCACGGGCAGGAGGAATTAAGCGATGAATGAGCAGAAAATCACGCTCACGGCTGACAGGGTGCAAGCCGAGTACGAAAAAGGTGTGCAGTACAACACCGGTATCGGGCTGTACGAGAACGTAAAACAGTGCGAGAACTTTGTGGAAGGGAAGCAGTGGGAAGGACTCAAGAGCAAGAACCTGCGTCCGATCACGATGAATGTACTTGACCCTATCGTACATTACAAGGTCGCGCAGATCGTTTCCAACGATGTGGATCAGGAGGTTGAGCCGTTCCTTCCGGATGAGCAGGCCGAGTATGCGGCGAAAATCCTTGAGCAGAGCATTGATCGTGTGGTTGAGCGAACAAAACTGAAAAGTAAGCACCACATGGTCCTGCGTGACGCCTGCGTAGATGGTGATGCGGCGCTGTATTTTTACTTTGACGCAAGCAAGCAGTCCGGTTTGGGCGGGGTGCAGGGCGAAATCTGCGCCGAACAGGCGATGAACACCAACATTTTGTTCGGAAATCCGGCGAACAGCAATGTGCAGGAGCAGCCTTATCTTATCATTGTGCGCCGCAGACCGGTATCCGAAATCCGTAAGGACGCGAAACGGCTCGGCTGTGCCGAGTGGGAGAGCATCGAGGGCGATTCCGACGGCCTGTACAAGGGCGACGATCAGCAGACCGACAGCGACAACCTCGGAAATGAGCTTGTGCGGTTCTGGAAGTCCGAGGACGGCAGGGTACACTACTGCCGCAGCTGCGGGCGCGTGATGATCGAGCAGGATGTGGCAACGGAAATGACACTCTATCCCGTCGCGTATATGAGCTGGAAGCCGAGAAAGAACTGCTATCACGGCGTGATGGAGATCAAGCCGCTCATCAACACGCAGATTGAGATCAACAAGCAGTGGACGGCGCTTGCGATCATGCTTCGCAACAATGCGATTCCCAAGCTGGTGTATAACCGAAATAAGTTCCCGGACGGCTGGAACCCGGATGCAACCAGTATCGGCGTGACCGGCGATGTGAAGGACGCGCTTACCGGCGTTGCAGGCTCGATGCCGATTCCGACCGAGGCCACCGGCATTACGTCAACAATGACGGACGCGCTCAAGAGTGTTGCCGGTGCCAATGACGCGGCGCTCGGCAACGTCAAGAATCCGGAGAACAGCAGTGCGATCGTAGCGGTACAGACCGCGAACGCTGCGCCGCTTGCGCTGACCAAGATCGCATATTATCAGTTTGTCGAGGACTACGAGCGGGTGCTCATCGACATGATGCATGCCTATTACGGTATGCGTCAGGTCAAGATCACTGACGAGATGACAGACGAGACCGGCGAGACGCAGGAGCAGACGCTTGTGGAGATGTATGACTTTTCCACGCTGCCGGTGGAGGCGCTGGATCTCAATATTCACATTGGTGAGGCAAGCTACTGGAGCCGCATTCTGCAGGTATCCACGCTTAACAATCTGCAGACGGCGGGTGTTATGCCCAATATGGTTGAGTTCCTCAGCCGCATGCCGGAAGGCTCGGTTAAGGATCAGGAAGGTTTGGTCGAGGCTGCAAAGAGAGTGCAGCAGCAGGCCAGCATGCAGCAGGCATTACAGGGAGGTTTAACGAATGGATAACACGAATGAGAGCAAGGCGGAACGCTTTGTAAGACTGGCAGAGCCGCGCGTTTCCCGCGCGTGCAAGGCAATTAGCCTGATCGGCCATCTCGCGGCAAGCTCGTATGAATACACTGATAAGCAGGTTGAAAGCATGTTTGCGGCGCTTCAGGACGAGCTGAACACACAGAAGGCGAAGTTTACGAAGAAGGGAACGGACAGACCGTTCCGGTTTTGAGGTGTAGTGCCATGAAAAAGCTATTTATTTCTCAGCCGATGAAGGACAAGACCAACGATGAGATTGAACGCGCGCGTGAGCGTGCTATCCGCGAAGCGACTGAATATATCGGTGAGCCTGTCGAAATCATCGACTCTTTTTTTAAGGATGCACCGCACGACGCAAAGCCACTTTGGTTCCTGGCTGAGTCTATCCGGCTTATGGCAGATGCGGATCTCGTTTATTTCGCCAAGGGTTGGAAGGACGCACGCGGCTGCATGATTGAGCGCGAATGTGCTGTGCAGTACGGCGTTCCGATTCTCGAACCTGATTATTGATTTTTCTGTTCCGGCGTTCGGACGGGCGGGAGCTGACCTCACCCGCCCCATTGATTCCCCTTATTTCTTTCTGATGGCGGGCACCCTCGTTCGGGTCGAGGGCGTCCGTCCGAGCGCCGGAGCACGATATTTTCCTGCACTGCGGCGGGCGTGGGATTCTCGCCATATTATCCCCGTCCGGGTTACGCATTCCCCGTGCGTGCAAGGATACAAGCGGGTGCAGTACCAGCGGAACGGTGCTGCGTCCGCCGGAGTGCAGGAACACACGATAAACACACGGCAATGAGACGAAAGTCTTTTGCATATAGGAGGATTGTCTAAATGGATTGGAAAACCAGCAATCAAATGGACGGAAGCGAGATCCGTGACAGTATCGGTTTACAGTATTTTGCCGAGGACGGCAATACATCCGACACCGGCGCGGACATGGACGGTTTTAACGGCGACGATTTTCTCGCAGCGCTTGAAGGCAATGACGATCTGGAAAACCAGCAGACCGCCGCCGAGGGCGCAGAGGAGACCGTGCAGGACGGCGCGGAAGACCAGCGCACCGAAGAGCAGCAGGAAGAACCGGAGAATCAGCCGCCGGAGGACGGCGAAGCACCGTCGGAGACGGTGGAACAGCCGGTGCAGACCGTGCCGCTCGTCTACAACGGCCAGCAGATCATGCTGCCGGCAGACGCAGTGCAGGCGCTGACCGGTGCACTCGGCGCGAACCCGGTCGAACTGCTCCAGAAGGGTATGAATTATGACCGCAAAGCCGAGCGGGAAATGCGCGTACTGGATCAGTACGCCGAAGCCGCCGGCATGAACCGGCAGCAGTACCTGGAACAGCTGGAGGGCGCACGCAATGAGCAGCTGCTCTCGGCTGAAATCGAGAAGTGCCGCGCGGAGTTTCCGGAAACGCCGGATGCGGCGCTCAAGGCGATAGCCGAGGGCCGCATGGCTTCCCAGCGTGCAGCCGCGGCACAGGCCGCCGAACAGCAGCGGGCGGAGCTTACCGCCATGCAGCAGCGCATTGATCAGACTGTTGAACAGGCACGAGAAGAAGCCGATGCACGCGCGTGGGAAGAATATGTTTCACTCTCTGGCGTGAAAAGTTTCGAGGAAGTGCCAAAACGCGTGCTTGAATTGGTGCAGCAGGAAGCTATGACGCCCGTTGCCGCGCACTGGCGCTATCAGGCTGAGCAGAATGCACAGGCTGTACAGATCGAAAAGAAGAACAACCAGAACAAAATGACAAGCCCGGGAAGTGTGCAGGGCAATGAGGGCGACACGAGCGACCCGTTCCTGCGCGGCTTACTGGGACTGTAAAAGGAGTGATTTTACAATATGCCTATTTATCTTACTGAACAGTATTCAAAAGCTGTAGAAAAGCTGTATACCCATACCTCGTTCCTGCGCCCGCACTGCAAGGCGCACGTTGACATGATCGGCAAGAAAACCTGCAAGGTTTACCAGATCCTCACCAGCGAGCTGAACGACTACAAGCGAGAGGGCAAGGACCGCTACGGCGTGCCGAACGATGTACAGGACATCGTAAACGAGTACACCATCACCCAGGACAAGGCGTTTACCGCCATTGTAGACAAGGGCGACGGCTCTCAGCAGGCTATCAGCAACAAGGCCGGCCAGTACCTGCGCCAGCAGATCTCCGAGAAGTGCGTGCCGACCGGCGACAAGTACGGCTTCAGCCGCATTGCACGATTCGGCCATATTCAGGGCGTTTCTGCTGCACCGACCAAGAGCGACATTATCTCCACCGTCTATGATGCTTCCGCCTATATGGACGATCACTATGTACCGGATGATGGCCGTATCCTTTTTGTCCGCGTGAGTGACTACAAGAAGATCATCCTCTCGGACGAGTGGGTCAAGCTGGACAATCTGGCGGGCAAGCAGCTGCCCACAGGCGTTGTCGGTCAGGTTGCGGGCTTTACTGTTGTAAAGGTTCCCGACCGACTGTTCCCGACCGACGTTTATATGCTTGCAATTCACGAGCAGGCGCTTGCGTTCCCGTATACCATTGACGATACCAAAATCCACACCGATCCCCCCGGCGTTTCCGGTTCTCTGGTTGAGGGCCGTCAGATTTACGATCTGTTTGTGCTTTCCAGCCGTGCGGATTCGGTTGTCGTTGTGGCCAAGGCCGCAAGCCAGCAGGCGTGCACCGTAGCGATCGCTTCGCACAGTGCGACCGTTACGGCGGCAGATGCGGACGAAATCTGGTACACGCTGGACGGCTCGGACCCGCGCTTCTCCGCAAACCGCATGCTGGTCGCATCCGGCGGCACGGTTGCCACCAAGGCGGGCGAGACCATCAAGGTCGTTGCGTTCGGCAAGGGCGGCAAGCTGACTTCGGATGTAGCGGAGGCTACGGATAAGTAAAGACCCAGGAGGGCGGGCGGCTGCCCGCCCTCTGTTTGTTAGGAGGTGAGAGCGTGGCGACGACTATTAAACGCATTTACACGCTGGCACTGGCGAAAATTATTGAAGCGCCCGGAACGGACGTTGACTTTGACAGCTACTCGCCGACACTGCTTGACAGCCTGCTTGTGGAGGCGATGCCGTACGAGAACGCCATCCGCGCACAGCGCGGTGACGCGGAACTGACAAGCACGCCGGAAGTCACGGCGATAGACAGCACGGCGCTCGACTGGGACGATCGGATCACGCGCGTTGCGCTGCCGTGGGGCCTGGCGGCTGCTCTCCTGTTTGATGACGAGAACCGCAAGGCGGAAAGTGTGATGTTCCGAAACGAGTTTGTTTCGGCACTCGAGGACGCTGCGCCCGCTGTGCCGGATTACGGGGAGGAGTAAGACATGCCGCGTAAGGTTACGGTGCCGGATTTTACGGAATCCGAGGAAGGCACCAAGCACTATAAGCGCTTCAAGGGCCTGGACTACTCCACGGATGAGACCCAGATCGACGATGGACGCTCGCCGCGTGCTGTGAACGTTATCGCAGACGAGGGCGGTTTTCCTGAGCGGCGCTATGGATGGCGCACGCTGCTGCGGTTTACCGATGCGGACGGCAAGGCTGTTCCTGTCGCCGGAATCTTCCCGTACGAGAATGATAATGACGAAGAAAACCTGACGCTCATCGTCCATGCGGGCAGCAAGCTATATGCGGTAAAGCTGGACGCGGACTACAAAGAAGTCAAGGACAGCCGCAAGGAGCTGCTGGACAAGCTGAACAGCGGCGGCCGCAGCCAGGGCTTTTATATGCACGGCAAGCTGTTCATTCTGACCGGCGAGCACTACGTCGTTTACGACGGCAAAACTGCCGTACACGCGGTAGACGATAACGCCTACTGCCCGCTGACCAGCTATCAGCGCAAGGCGACAGGCGGCGGCGAGACCTACGAGAACGTTAATATGCTGTGCAAGTGGCGCAAGAACCGCTTTATCGGAGACGGCACAAGCACGACCTATCAGCTGGACGTGACCGGCATTGACAAGGACTGCACGCCGACAGCGGCCTACCTGAACGGCAGTGCGATTCCGGTGAAAAGCTATGACGCGGAAAAAGGCACGGTGACGTTTGAAACCGCACCGAGCGCGCCGGAGAACGCCGGTATCTCTAATTTTGAGGTGAAGTTTGCCAAGACCACCGAGGACCGGAAGAAGGTGCTCGGCTGCACCATCTTTGCGATTTACGGCATGGACGGCAGCAGCAACCGCGTTTTTATTTCCGGCAACAAGGAGCACGCGGCTATGGAATGGTTTTCCGGCCTGTCCGACCCGACCTATTTCCCCGACATTAACTATTCTGTCGTGGGTTCGAGCGATTTCCCCATCATGTGCTATCTCAAGGCGCAGGGCGAGCTGCTGCTCATCAAGAAGGATAACCGGCAGGAGGGCACGATCTGGCACCATTCGGGCGCAATGCTGAACGATGTGGCAACCTTTCCGCTGAAAGAGGGCGTGCCCGGATACGGCGCGATTGCCAAGTATTCCTCGGCAAACCTCAACGACGATCCGCTGTATCTCAGTCCGCGCGGCGTATATGCACCGACAACCACCTACTACAACAACATGCAGGTGCGGCAGTTATTCTGCCGGTCGAGGCGTGTCAACCCCAAGCTGTGCAAGGAGCGCAGACTTGCGGACGCTGTAGCCGCCTGCTGGCGCGGCTGGTATGTGCTTGTGATAGACGGCTGCGCGTATGTGGCAGACGGCAATCAGGACAAGGCAGACAACGGGTATGAATGGTACTACTGGACGAACGTGCCCGCAAAGGTGCTCTGTTCACACGAACAGGCGCTGTATTTCGGCACCGAGGACGGCAGAGTTTGCCGGTTTAATGACGATCTGGTAGACGAGAACAATGACATTATGATGAACGCGTTCTCGGATGACGGCGCGGCCATCCACACCGAGTGGGCTACCAAGCTCGATACGATGAACACGCCGATGATACTGAAAACCATGCCCAAGCGCGGCAGCGGCGTACACCTCAAGGCGTACACGCGCAGTGCGGTTGAGATTTGGGTAAGACTCGAAACCGACCACGGAACGCTCATGAAGCGCGTGACAGCGGATCGGCTGAATTTTCATTATATCGGCTTTGAACGGTTTCCGTTCGGAACGGTGGTCAACTCCATTATCCCGTTTCTTTTCAAACGAAAGGGCTGGAAGGCGATTCAGGTCATTCTGCAGTCCGACACGGTGGACGAGGGCTTCGGCGTACACGAAGTGGTCATCCGGTACTTTATTGCAAAGTACGCAAAGAGACAGTGAGGTGAGGACATGACGTTTGATGAAAGCAAAATTTCAGCCGAAAAGGCGGCAGAGACCGGCGTGCAGAGCCAGCCGGACGCGCTGACCGGCTCGGCCGAGGAAAACAAGAAGGTTTTCGATCTGCTGCCGCTGCTTATTATCGAGATGCTTAACAAGCTGATCGAGGCATTGCAGGCCGCAAACAGCGCCGGACAGATCGGCGCGACCGAGTTTACCAATGTGACCGGCGGCACGGTGCAGGAGCAGCTGCAGAGCATTCAGAAGAACCTTGAGGACTACCGCAGAGAGGTAAAGGAGAACGGCGCGGAAAACGTCGGCATGACGCCGTTTGACGGCGTGAACGCAAACACCGTGCAGGCGGCGCTCGAGCAGCTGCAGGCTAACCTTGTGCAGTATATCAATACTGTTAAATCCGAAGAGGGCGCGGGTAGGGTCGGCATTACGCCGTTCAAGGGCGTGACCGCAAATACCGTACAGTTGGCGCTTGAGGAAATCCGCAGGCAGATCGACGATGTAACGGCGGGTATCATTCCGGACTACGGCGTTACAACCATCAAGCTGGCACTGCAGGCCGTGACGGCGGACCGACTGGCACAGGATGTGCTTGACATGATCGAGGCCGCAGAGCCGGCACGCAGTACCAATGAACTGGACGATTACACAATGGAAACCGGCTGCTTTATCAACGCCGGTGCGGGATGGAATACCTTCCGGTTCCGGCATGCGTTTGAGGGCGTACCGGTTGTGACCGTGACACCGAAGGAATTTAACGGCTTTTGCGAAATTAAGAACGTGACTGCGGAAGGATTCCTCTATTGCCTGCGTCAGCCGAGTTTGCAGGGCGGCACAGTTGCGACCGCGACCGGCTATATCGGGTCGGATACCGGAACGTCACCCGGTCACAGCCAGATCACCTATGTTTCCGGCGTGACGCTGCCGACATTCGGCACGGAAACAACGGCAGAGAAAGTAGAAATGGACTATATTGCGATTGAGTTTGGAGGTGACGAGTAATGATCAAGAAGATTCAGCAGGATTTCAGCTATTACTCGCATGAGTTTAAGGATAACTACCGAAAAGGCGTACATCGCCTGCGCACCATCCTTGCCAGCAGGGCACAGGCACAGGCGTTTGTAAGCAATGCAGGCGGCACTGCGGTGGTGCTCGGCTACGAGCCGGAAACGCCGGACAAGAACGCACAGGAGCTTTATGCGCTGCTTGCGGCTTCGCCGTATATCGACGATGCGGTGCAGACGTTTTTGGGGAGCATTTACGAGGCGGGCGCGGAAAGCCAGGATGCGATGTATTCGGACAGCGCTCGCTGTCTGGAAATCCTGCACGATCCGGTCATGTCTCGTGCCGCAGGTGCCGGCACGGTAAGCGCCGGGAAATGGATCGCGGCTCTGGCGGGACAGAGCTGCAATTTGTACAGGGATATGAACGCGGTTGCCGCCAGCGATATCGCAATGACGGCAGTGGCGGCAAGCGAAACTGCAATGGAGGCGGTAATCTCCGGTACTATCGCGCTCAACGCGGTAGCGGCGAGCAAAACTGCAATGACCGCCGTAGCGGCAAACGAAACTGCTATGGCAGCTGTAGCGGCCTCTCGGGTTGCTATGTCTGCTATAATTGGCAACTCGACTGCCCTTAATGCCGTGGTGACCTCTTCGGTTGCTATGGCAGCGGTGATCGGCAATAGCACAGCACTCAATGCGGTAGTGTCGTCCTCGACCGCTATGGCGGCCGTTGCAGCGTCCAGCACGGCCCGCACAGCTATCACGAACTCTGCAACGGCAAAGAACGCCCTTGCCTCCAGCCCTTTGAAAACAACCGTGACAAAGGGCAACGGAAACAGTTGGGAGAACCGTACCATCCGCAATGGCATGGGGTGGCTAATCAATTGCTACAACGCAAACAGCGGTGGAGAGGCTGGATCTACTTGGTACAAGTTGGATGGGGTACAAACCAGCCAGCCCGCGGGCACTACAAATGTGGGGAAATTTTTCACATCTTCCTTGGCAATTTACTGGTGGTCTTCTACCTCCAGTGTGACCTATATCCCCTGTTAAAATAGCCGCTCTCAGCTACGCATTAACATTCTAAGGCGTACCACTTGACCGTTTGCAGGTGTTTTTACCCACTGTTTTCGGCAAGCGGTACGACTGAATGCTTAAAATGTGCATAAAATACCGGTTCAAACTGAGCTATAGTGGCTTGTTCGTGCGCATTAGAATGTTAATGCGTCCTTGCTCAGCACTGAAAATAGTCGATCCAATCATCTCTATCAGTATCATTCTTCATGTAGGTAGCAATCTTTTTGTACTGTTTAAAGTAAGCATATTTATCCTTATAGCTATCCCACTTCGGCTTGCTGCCATCGGACAGGGTGGCATATCCGTACCGAGACGTATCGAAAGCATTATCGTTGCTAATCTGAAGAATAATAAACTTGCCGGACAGGCTTGCGCTGGCACCGCTCATGCGCTTTTTCTTCGCATAAATTGCGTCTAAAGCCGTTGTGCTGGCAGCAATAGCGCTCAAAGCTGTACTCGACGCTGCAATAGCCGCCATAGCGGTCTAATGCGCACAAAAACGCCCTGATTTTCGGGTTTCGTGTATAATGAAAGATACACCAAATCCGAAAGGGGAATCACGTTATGAACGCAAAAACAGAACTCGCAAAGCGGCTTTCCGAAACTTTTTCCGGAGGTACGCCTGTGACTGCCGAAGCGCTCACCGCAATCTTAAAGGACTACATTATCACCAAAGAATCAGACGAAACGCGCAGCGATCTGCACCGCAGGATCAAGTATTATCTGGGCGCCAAGCGAATTGACGGCCTGTCCGACAAGACCCTGGGGAACTACCGCTGCAACCTCGAAATGTTTGCCGCCAGGGTGAACAAGAGCGCTGCCAAGGTAACGACCGACGACATTCGCGGCTACATTTCGTACCTCGATGAAACGCGCCACCTGAAAGACACGTCGCTTCAAACGCACATCAACACGCTGCGGGCGTTTTTCGGGTGGCTGCACACCGAGGAGAAGATCAAGAAGAATCCCATGGCAAAGATAAAGTCCTTGAAATTGGACAAGAAGGGCGCTCGTCAGGCGCTGACCGTTGAAGAACTGGAACGCCTGCGCGATGCCTGCCGGGGCTACCGCGAAAAGGCACTCGTGGAATTTCTGGTATCCTCCGGCTGCCGTCTGAGCGAGGTCGCGCAGCTCAGCGCTTCCGATCTTGACCTCATCGGCCGCACGGTGCGCGTCACCGGCAAGGGTGATAAGGATCGGCAGGTGTATTTTTCCGTTCGAGCCCGCCTGATGGTACAGGAGTATATGGTATCCCGCAAGGGCGGCACCGGCTTGTTTGTGAGCAGTAAATCGCCCTATGAGCCGCTCAAGCCGCGTGCCATTCAGCGCATTGTACGCGCGATCAGCGAGAGGGCGGGACTGGAAAAACACGTTCACCCGCACCTGCTCCGGCATACGTTTGCGACCCATGCGCTCAACGGCGGCATGGACGTTACTGTAATTCAAAAACTGCTGGGGCATGAGGACGTATCGACTACGCAGATTTATGCGGAGATGTCGGACGAAACCATCAAGCACCAGTACAATAAATATGTTGCGG
>OKSH01000800.1_pt1 | contig 31800 bp, 24 predicted proteins | sample 1601231 | NCBI WGS metagenome assembly OKSH01 (sample SAMEA3541596, study PRJEB24748) | human gut metagenome | biome: human gut; feature: human-associated habitat; material: faeces | place: China | collected 2012
TCGATACGGTTGGGCAGAAGATGCAGACTAAAGCAGCACCCATACGGGAGGGGGTCTGGCGCGGCTGTCGGGTGACGATTACCGCGTCCGCACGCGCCACGAACTGCGGGCCTCGTTTTACCGGATCATGACCTATGAGAAATGGGGTATTTTCTTCATTTCGCTGCTGGTACTGGTCATCGCGTCGTTCGCGGTCGTCGGGGCGTTGGCGATGCTGATCGTCGACAAGCGGCGCGACATCGTGACCCTGCGTGCGCTGGGAGCCGACACGTCGCTCGTGCGGGCTATTTTCCGCAGCGAAGGGTTGCTCATCTGCGGCCTCGGCGCTGCGTGCGGGGCGTTGCTGGGCGTCGGGCTGAGTCTTTTGCAGCAGCACTTCGGCCTGATCGAAATCCCGGCCGAAACGCTTCTTGCCAAGAGCTATCCCGTCGAATTCCGCCCGGGCGACCTGCTGGCCGTGCTGGTGGCCTTCGGCCTTGTCGCCTATGTTATTTCGAACATTACCGTGCGCAGCATGGTGAAACATAATGCCTGATTATGAAACGCATTTTCCGTATATCGCTCTGCGCGTTCCTGCTGCTTGCAGGCGCCGCCTGTACCCGCCACAAGATTATCCCCGATGAGAAACTGGCGCAGATCTTCCACGACGCCTTCCTCACGAACGCCTATATCGGCGACGTGCGGGTCAATATCGACTCGCTGAACATCTACGAACCGATCTTCGCCCGCTATGGCTATACGACCCGCGATGTCTACTATACGATCGGGAACTTTTCGAAGCGCAAGAGCGCCCGTCTGGGCGACGTCGTCGAGATGGCGATCGATAAACTCGAAGCCGAGGGTAAATTTTACGACCGTGAGGTTGCCGTGCTCGATACGATCGACAACGTGGCCCGCCGTACTTTCACGCGTACGGTCTATGCCGATTCGCTGATCCGCGTGGGGTCGCTGCGCGATACGGCGCGCCTGCGGATCGCCGTCGATGTGCAGCCCGGCGAGTACGAATTGCGGCTCAAATACCTCGTCGACTCGCTCGACCGGAACGAGAAGGGGTTGAGGGGCGTCGTCTGGCTCGAAAACCGGGACGGCGGGCGCAGTAGCGTCTATTCCACGACGCTGCGCCGTAACCGGACGGAGAATTTCACCCGCCGTTTCACGGTCGATACTACCCACCGGCGCCTGCACCTGGATTTCCTGGATTTCCGCGAGAAACCCCTGCGTCCCTCGGTGACGGTGACCGGCCTCGAAATCGACTACATCCCCACGACGTCCGTTGCCGTCGACAGCCTTTACCGGCAACAACTCGACCTGCGAATCTTTGCCGATGAATTCCTCCGCGCAGCCATCCAGGCGGATAGGCTCTAACCTGCTCTGGACACCGCAGGGTCTGCTCCGCAATCCCCTGGTCGGGGTTGCGGCCGACGGCCGTATCCTCTCCGTCGGGACGTGTCCCGAGCCCGACCGGTGTCCCGGCACCGAGTTCTATGCCGGGGTGCTCGCTCCGGGGCTGGTCAATGCCCACTGCCACCTCGAACTCTCCTATTTGCTGGGGGCGATCCCCGAACGGTGTGGTTTTGCGGGGTTTGCCGGTGCCATGTCGCAGGTGCGGGAGCGCTTCTCCGCCGAACAGCGAGTACAAGCCGTCGAAGCCGCCGATGCCGCCATGTGGCAGGCCGGGATCCAAGCCGTAGGCGATATTTCGAACGGGGATACCGCTTTCGCCGTAAAATCGCGCAGCCGTATCGCTTACCGTACTTTCGTCGAGTTTTTCGGCCTGCGCGCCGCTTCGGCCGAGCACCTGCTGCCTCTGCTCCGCCATCCGCAAACCTCGCTGACCCCCCATTCGCTCTATTCGGTGCAGGATGCCCCCCTGCGTGCGATCGCTGCCCGGGGCGATGCCCCGCTTTCGATCCATTTCATGGAATCTCCCGGCGAAGCGGCGCTCTTCGAACACCGCGGCCCGCTGTGGGAGTGGTACGCGAAGGCCGGTTTCTCCTGCGATTTCCTGCATTACGGCTCCCCGGCCGAACGTCTCGTGGCCTGCGTGCCGCACGACCGCCGCGTGACCCTGGTGCATGACTGCTGCATAACGCAGCGCGACATAGACATCGTTATGGGCCATTTTACGGCGCCCGTATGGTGGTGCCTGTGCCCCCGTTCAAACCGCTATATCTCCGGCCTCGAACCCCCTGTGGAGCTGTTACGCCGCAATCGCCTCAATATTTGCCTCGGAACCGACTCGCTGGCTTCGAACGACCGGCTTTCGGTTTTCGAAGAAATGCGTATGTTCCCCGGCATCCCGCTTCCCGAACTGCTCGCCTGGGCTGCCGGGGGCGGTGCACAGGCATTGGGTATGGAGGATGCACTCGGCGAAATAGCTCCCGGCCGTCGTTGCGGCCTCACGGTCATTTCAGGGTTGGATTACGGCACGCTGTGCCTGACCCCGGCGTCGCAGATCCGCCGCATCCTCTGACCGGGATACTTTCCCTCCCCGTATGCGTGGTTATCGTGCGGATGCTTGCCGCCGGTAGATGAAAACAAAAAGGAGCTTCCCCCGTCGGGAAGCTCCTCGTATTTTGAGGCCGGATGCCTATTTACCCAGTGCGTTGCAGAGTTTCTGGTTGATCTTGCGGATACGTTCCGGTTCGACCTTCATCTCCTTGCGGTCGTAGGTCATCAGTCCGTTGACCTCCATTTCGACGTCGGTAGTCTGCGTGTATACGCCTGCCGAGAATCCGCGGCCGATCAGCTTGTAGAGCATTTCCGCATACTTTTCGTATTCGTCCGTCACCTCCTTGGGCGAGTTGAGACGGATATAGCCCCAGTTGCGGTCGGGTTCCCAGAGGTGCCCCTTCATCACGAAGCCGATGCCGCCGTACTCACCCAGCACCGTTGCGCGGTTGGTATCGAGCAGCGTCAGGCGCGGGTTGGGGTAGTGGTGCGTGTCGAGGATGTCGCCCGTAAGGTAATGGTTGCCGCCGCTGGCGGGGTTGACCAGGCGCGAAGGATCGTAAGCCTTCGTCCACTCTACGATTTCCTGGGTCTTGAACTGTCCCCAGCACTCGTTGAAGGGAACCCATACGCCGATCGAGGGGGACGAGTAGAGGTAGTCGATGATCTCTTTCCACTCCTTGCGGAAGTTGGCCTCCGATTCTGCCGAACGGTGCTTCTCCTCGCCCGTGAAATAGTTGTGCATCTGCCACTGCGGGCCGCGGTCGCCGCTGGGCATGTCCTGCCATACGATCATGCCGAGTTTGTCGCAGTGGTAGTACCAGCGTGCGGGCTCGACCTTTACGTGCTTGCGGATCATGTTGTAACCCAGATCCTTGGTCTTGATGACGTCGAATGCCAGCGCCTCGTCCGAAGGGGCCGTGTAGAGGCCGTCGGGCCACCAGCCCTGATCCAGCGGGCCGAACTGGAATACCGGCTCGTTGTTCAGCTCCAGGCGGACGATGTCGTCGGCATCGCGGCCGATCGAGAATTTACGCATGGCCGTGTAACTTTCCACTTCGTCTATTTTCTTGCCGTTGCGTACCAGGCTTACCTTCATGTCGTAGAGGAACGGTGACTCGGGGCTCCAGAGTTTGGGCTCGGCGACGGACAGTTCCACGGCGGCGCCGTTGAGCGAGCTGCCCTTGGCGACCTGCGTGTCGCCGTCGAAAAGCGCCACTTCGATGCGGTCTTCGGGCTGTGCGCCGCAAACAGGAACCTCGATGCGGAACGACTTGCGGTCGAGGTCGGGCGTTGTCTTCACCTGCTTGATATATTGCTGGGGCACTGCTTCGAGCCATACCGTCTGCCAGATGCCGCTCACGGGGGTGTACCAGATGCCCTCGGGGCGGTTCACCTGCTTGCCGCGCGGCTGGTAGCCGTCGTCGGTCGGATCCCATACGCGAACCCGGATGTCGTTGGCACCCTTTTTCAGGGCCGACGTGATGTCGAACTCGAACGGCGTATAGCCGCCCGTGTGGCTGCCTACGCTGACGCCGTTCACCCAGACGTCGGCTTTCCAGTCTACGGCGCCGAAGTGCAGCAGCACGCGCTTGCCGTTCCATTTCGCGGGTACCGTGAAGCTGTGGTTGTACCAGAGTTCGTTATCCTTACCCAGGCTTTTCCCTACGCCCGAGAGGCTCGACTCCACGGCGAACGGCACGAGGATCTGTCCCTGGAATTTGTCGGGGGTCTGTCCTATGGGCAGGATCGCATAGTCCCACAGGCCGTTGAGGTTTTGCCAGTCGCCGCGTACCATCTGAGGACGCGGGTATTCGGGCAATACGTTCTGCGGATCGAGCTTTTCGCCCCACTGGGTGCGGATACGGTCGCCCGCGGGTTGCCATTGCGCTACGCCGGCAAGGGTCGTCACCAGGGCGGCAGCGGTCAGGAGAATGTTTTTCTTCATACTTCGGGTTATTATTAGGTTAAAATTGTATTTCAAATCCGTACAAAATTAAGCCATCTTATCCGGAAAACAGTCCGCATATATGCACAAAAAGTATATTTATGCTTGGAAATGCGGTTTGAACTGCATTTTTACGGACTTTTCATGCGGGGCACATTTCTTCGTCCTCGGGGCCCCGGCTCCCCTATATCCCGAGGTGCTCTTCGAGCGTATGGCGCAGGTGGTCGCTGTCGAGGTGCGTATAGATTTCGGTGGTGAGGATGCTTTCGTGTCCGAGCATCTCCTGTACCTGCCGGATACTGGCGCCCCCTTCGAGCAGGTGCGTGGCGAACGAGTGCCGGAACGTATGCGGGCTGATGTGTTTGTCGATGCCGGCGCGTTGGGCGGCCTGTTTCAGGATCGTGAAGACCATCACGCGCGTAAGCTGCCCGCCCCGGTTGTTGAGGAATACGACCTCTTCGCCCGAACGTGCGCTGCGGCGCTCTTCGAGATAGCGCTGTATCTTGTCGCGTGCGACGGTGCTGATCGGCACCAGCCGCTGCTTGTCGCCCTTGCCGATGACGCGGATGTAGCCCTCCCCGAAAAAGAGGTCGGAAAGCCGTAGCGAGGTGAGCTCCGAGACGCGAAGCCCGCACGAATAGAGCACTTCGAGCATGGCGCTGTCGCGTATGCCCTTGGTCGTGCGCGTGTCCACGGTGGCGATGATGCGGTCGATCTCTGCGGTGGTGAGGACGTCGGGCAGGTGCCTCCCGAATTTCGGCGTGTCGACGAATTCGGCGGGCGACGCCTCGATCTGGTCGCTTATGAGCAGGAAATTGAAGAAGCTGCGGATGCCGCACAGGCAGCGGGCCTGTGAGGTTTTTTCGCGGCCGCGCTCGAAAAGCCAGCCCATGTAGCGTTCGATCATCGTCCGCTCGACCTTGCGGGGCGTCACGTCGTATTGGCGCAGGATGAAATGGGCGAATTGGCGCAGGTCGCGCATATACGATTCGACGGTATTCTCCGAGAGGCGTTTTTCGAGTTTGATATAAGTACGGTAACGACGTCCCGTCTCTTCCCACTTTTTCGTGTTTTCTGCCATCCTTTTCCTGCCTTATTTCCGAGATTATCGTTAACTTTGTACGGGCGAAGATACGTAAATTTTACATAATATGAACTATATATCCTTGAATATTGCCTTTTCGGACGACCTGCAGGCCGAGATCCTGACCGCCGAGCTGGCCGACTATCCCTTCGAGAGTTTCGAGGCCGATGCGGGGACGCTCAAGGCCTATATCCCTCAGGAGCAGCTGGCTGACTGTAAGGGTGAGGTCGACGCCTTGCTGGCGCATTACGGCGTGCAGGGACGCTATATCGCCATCGAGACGCAGAACTGGAACGCCGTCTGGGAGAGCAATTTCCCGCCTGTGGACGTCGAAGGGCGCCTGCTGATTCGGGCACCGTTCCATGAGCCTGCCCCCGCAGGGGTGATGGAGGTGGTCGTCATGCCCAAGATGTCGTTCGGCACGGGGCACCACGCGACCACCTGGCTCGTGTCGCGTGCCGTGCTCGACCTGGGTGTCGCAGGCCGCCGCGGGCTCGATATGGGCAGCGGTACGGGTGTGCTGTCGATCGTCGCCGCCAAATGCGATGCCGCCCATGTCGATGCGGTCGACATCGACGACTGGGCCGACGCCAACTGCCGCGAGAACATCGCTTCGAACGGCGTCGCCGACCGCATCGAACCGATGCTGGGCGACGTGCGCCGCATCGCCGGACGGCATTACGGCTTTATCCTGGCCAATATCAACCGCAATATCCTCACGGCCGACATGCCGGCCTATGCCGCAGCGCTGGAGCCGGGCGGCGACCTGGTGATGAGCGGTTTCCTGGAACAGGACGTCCCGGCGATAGTCGCCTGTGCCGGGGAACTGGGCCTGCGCCCGGTGGCGACCGCTGCCAGGGAGGGGTGGATGATGGTTCACGTGCGCAAAGGGTAGGTGAAGACGTACAAAGGGCGCGGGGTCGTTCTCCATACGCTCAAATACGGCGACTCGTCGATGGTCATCTACCTGCTGACCGACACCGGGGGGCGCCGCAGCTACATGGTGCAGGGCGTCCGCAGCCGCAACGGGCGGGGCTCGAAGCTGGCACTTTTCCAGCCGATGTTCCCGGTCGAGTTCGAAGGGCTCGAATCGTCGCGTCAGCAGATGCACCGTTTCAAGGAGGTGCAGGGCGGCTTCGTACTGCAAAGCCTGCCGTTCGACGTGCGCAAATCGACCATGGCGCTCTTCATGGCAGAGGTTTTGTACCGCCTCGTCAGGGAATACGACGAACCCAACCAGGCGCTTTTCGATTTTGTGTGGAACTGTGTCGGGGCGCTCGATTCGATGGACGAGGGGGTGGCCAATTTTCACCTCTGGTTCCTGGCCAACCTGAGCCGTTTCCTGGGTTTTTGCCCGGGCAACGACTACTCGGCCGGCGATTGGTTCGATATCCGAGAGGGACTTTATACCAAAACTCGGCCGCAGCACGTTAGTTTTATGACACAGGAATGTACGCGTATTCTGCGCGATATGATGGAGTGCGACGTGCGTTGCCTGGCCGAAATCGGCCTCAACCGCACGCAGCGCGTCGAGTTTCTCAATGCCGTGCTGGTCTATTTCGGCTATCACCTCGATGCCATCAGCGCGGTGCAGTCGGTGCGGATCCTGCGGGAAGTGTTCTAAGGGAATTGTAATTTTGGAGAGACCAAATAAAAGATAGGAGGGATAGTTATGAAAAGGATGTTTATTTTGGCGGCTGCCCTGCTTGCGGCCCTTGCGATTTCGGCGCAGGAACCCAATAAGTTCGGGCTGAAAAAAACCGATTCGCCCCGCTCGGGGAAGTATGAGCTTCCCGATTCGCTCCGTAACAAGTTCGAGCTTCCCGACTCGCTGGCGCATTTGTCGCCCTGGAAACCCGATTACCGTGCCGAGGGAAAGATGAAGGTCAAGCCTTCGGTTACGATGACTTCGGTGGTAGTGATCCAGAAGGAAAACCTGCCGTCACGTGTTACGGTGATCGACAACAATACGTTGCGTCTGGGACGCCATTTCACCATCTCGAACGGTCAGGCCTGGAACAACGGTTCCTTCCCCGATGCGTTCCTCGATGCGCGGACGATCTCGATGCCCCTGCCGCGGTAGGGTGTTGCTGCCCGTTCCGGAGGAATGCCGGTCCCGTCCGCACTTCGTTTAGGCGGGCGCAGTTTCCTGATGGTTCCGTGAACTGGAAGTCCCCCGGGACGGCAATACGAGGCGTATTGCAGGCACCTATCCGAACAGGAGCGTGAAGGTTACCCGGTTGTCCGTGTTGGCCGTCAGGCGCAGCGAACCCTTGTGCAGTTGCATGATACGGCGCGAGACGCTCAGGCCGATGCCCGATCCGTCGGGCTTGGTCGTGAAGAAAGGCGTGAAGATATTTTCGGTTACTTCGGCGGGGATTGCCCCGCCGTTGTTGCTAATCTCGATAACCACGTTTTCCTGCGGGTCTATGCGCGATGTGATTTCGATGCAGGCGTCCCGCCGCGTCCCTACCGCTTCGCGGGCATTCTTGAGCAGGTTCACCACCACTTGTCCGACCAGCATCTGGTCGGCATAGATCATCGTGTCCGCCGGCTCGACGTCGAGCCGGATGCGGATGCCCTCCGTAGCGATCAGTGTCATGGCGTGCTCCAGCAGTTCCCGCACCTCGAAGGGTGCTTTCTGGGGCGCCGGGATCTTCGTGAACCTGCGGAAATTCTCAACGAAGGCCATCAGCCGCCGGCTCGTGGCCGAGATCGTATCCAGCCCGTGCGCCACATCGGCATTCATCGTCCGGTCGATATGCAGCAGCGTGTCGCTCAGGGAGGTGATCGGCGCGAGCGAGTTCATGATTTCATGCGTCAGGATGCGCGTCAGCTTGCTCCACGATTCGATCTGCATCTCGCTCAGCTCGCTGTTGATGTCGCTCACGACCACCACGCGCAGCCGGCGTTTTTCGAGTACGATCTCCGAACATCCCAGCGACAGGCCCATTTCGCCCGTTTCGGTCACGCACGACACATGGTGCTTTTCGCCCGGGCGGATCGTCGTCAGTACCCGGTATGCCTCGGGAGCGGGCAGTTCCAGTTGCTGGATGTGGGTCAAGCGCGGCAGCCCGAAGATGCGCAGCGCCTCGCCGTTGGCCTGGTAGACGCTCCCCGCGTCGTTGATGGTGATAAGCCCTGTGCGTGCGTACTCCATGATCAGCTGGTAGTAGCGTTCCCGCTCTTCGACGCGTACCTTGGCGCGCACCAGGATCTCCTTGATACGGTTCAGGGCGGCGTTGAGCATGCCGTTGTCCACTTTCGACGGGTCTTCATGGAAGCGGAACGTGAAGTCGTCGTTGTCGATGGCGTTGAACATGAAGGTTACACGGCGTATCGAATCGCTGTAAAGCCCTATGAGACGGTATGCCGCGATCCCGATCACCGGGACGAGCAGGATCGCCAGCGGGTACCATGACCCCGTTACCACCCATCCGAGTGCTCCCGAAGCGGCGATGAGCAACGCCGTGTAACCGATTACGGGGCCGTAGGCTATTCCTTCGCGTTTCATAACCCGTAGCGTTTGATTTTGTTGTAGAGTGTCTGGCGTGTGATGCCCAGCTGCCGCGCCACCTCGGTCAGGTTGCCTGCGTAACGTGCCATCGCCTGCCCGATCATGCCGCGCTCCATCTCTTCGAGCGTCGAGAATGCCGGGGCCTGCACTACTTCCGGAGCCGGCCGCAGCAGCAGTGTTGCGGGGGTAATCCGCCTTCCGTCGCTCATGATGACGGCTTTTTCGACGGTATGCTGCAATTCGCGGATGTTACCCGCCCAGGGGTATTCGTCCATTTCGCGCACCGCCGCCTGGTCGAAACCCTCGATCGGTTTGTTGTACTTCGTGGCGTAGCGTTTGAGGAACATTTCCGCCAGCGGCAGGATATCTTCGCGGCGCTGCCGCAGGGGCGGCAAGTCTATATGGATCGTGTTGATGCGGTAGAGCAGATCTTCGCGAAACTCCCCCCCCGCTACCATCCCGAACAGGTCGCGGTTCGTGGCGCAGATGAGGCGGATGTCCACCGCTACGGGCGTGTTGCTGCCCACGCGGAAGATACGCCCGCCCTGGATGGCCGTCAGCAGTTTCGATTGCAGGTGGGGCGGCAGGTTGCCGATCTCGTCGAGGAAAAGCGTGCCGTGGTCGGCGACCTCGAATTTCCCGGCGCGGTCGGCCCGGGCGTCGGTGAAGGCTCCCTTGACATGGCCGAACAGTTCGCTCTCGAACAGCGTTTCAGGTACGGCTCCCATATCCACCGAAACCATCAGTTCGCCGCTGCGCGCCGAGCGGTTGTGTATCTCGCGTGCCAGCATCTCCTTGCCGGTGCCGTTCTCCCCCGTGATCAGGATGTTGGCGTCCGTGGCCGCAACCTTCTCCACGATCTCGCGGATGCGCGCCATGGCGGGGCTTTCGCCCCAGAACATCGGCTGCTCCGAGGCCAGCTCGCGCTTGATCTCCTTGAGCTGCTTCACCTCGCGAGCCGACCGCGCCAGGTTGTAGGCGTTGCGCAGCGAAGCCACCAGCCGGTCGTTGTCCCACGGTTTGACGACGAAGTCCACCGCACCGTCGCGCATTGCCCTCACGGCCAGGTCGATGTCGGCGTACGCCGTGAAAAGCACGACTTTGATATCCGGCCTGCGGGCGTGGATCTCGCTCAGCCAGTAGATGCCTTCGTTACCGGTGTTGATGCCCGCCGTGAAATTCATGTCGAGCAGTATCACGTCGATCTGTTCCTCGCGCAGGGTCGTCGCCAGCCGGTTGGGGGTGGGGAGGGTCAGCACCCGTGCGAAATATTTTTCCAGCAGCAGGCGCAATGCCGCCAGGATGCTGCGGTTGTCGTCCACGATCAGTAGTGTTCCCTCTTTTGCCATGGTGTTTCCGGTTTGTTTTGCGGTAAAATTAGCGTTAAAATCGTGAAATCGCCCCTTTGTGTCCACAAAATTTACAGGGGTGTAAATTTTTTTTACACTTTGTCTGATCTTTGTTTATGTTAATAGTTTGTAATACAGTTGTTTAATTCATTTGGCACGGGGTTGGCTCCGAAATGTCCCGAACGAACAATACCCGCTAATCAAGGATGAAACGACTGTTATTACTCCTCATTCTGTCAATTTTTTGGACACTCGCCGCGGCGCAGATATCCCTGCCCGCCGCCTCTGTGCAGCCGGATGCTGCGCCCGTTGCTCCCGTGGGGGCTTCGGCCGCAGATATTGCGGCAACGGAAACCGTCATCGTCGCGGATCCTGCCGTGGATTCTCTGTCCGACCCCGCCCCGAATGCGGCCGAGCCCGTCGTGCGTATGACCCTCGACGAGTGCATGGCCTATGCCGTCGAACACAGTCCCGTCGTGCGGCAGCAGGATTACACCAACCGCAACTATCGCCAGGACTATATCGAATCCGTGGCGGCGCTCGTGCCCTCGGTCAGCGGCTCGGTCAGCGCCACGACCAGTTTCGGCCGTTCGGTCGACCCCGAGACCAATACCTATACCGACGTTTCGAACCTTTCCAACAACTACGGCGTTTCGGGGCAAATGCCTGTTTTCGCAGGTTTTACGGGGATCAATACCATCCGTGCCGCGAAGGTGATGCGCCTGATGGGCGTCGAGGAGTTGCAGCGGGTCAAGGACGAGGTGGCGCTCAATACCATGCAGGCCTATTTCGACGTCGTCTATTACACCGAAAGCGTGCGCCTTGCCCGTGAACAGCTGGAAACCAGCACCGGCAACCTCGCCAAGAGCCGCAAGCTGCTCGAACTGGGGCTCAAGAGCGCTGCCGACGTGGCCGAGCAGGAGGCGCAGTGCGCTTCGGACGACTACCTGCTCACGCAGCAGGAAAACAACCTCGAACTGGCCAGGATCACGCTTGCCGAAACGATGAATTATCCGCCCGACCGTCCCCTGGGGATCGAGACGGCTCTCGCCATCGAGACCCCGGTTGGCACGGCGCCCTTCTCCGATGTGGTCGCCTATGCCCTCGACAACAATCCCAAAGCCCGCAGCGCCGGTTATAACGTGCGGCAGTCGAAGCTCCAGTATTCGGTCGCCCGGGGCGGCTTTTTCCCGTCGGTCTATGTCGGCGGCGGATACTCGACCAATTTCTTCATGAGCCTCGACGACCATTCGTTGTACGAGCCGTTCAGGAGCCAGTTCCGTGATAACCGCGGTTACTACTTTTCCGCCCAGCTCAACATCCCCATCTTCGGGGGGCTTTCGCGCCGCACGAGGACGAACCGCGCCCGCAACAACTGGCGGATCGCCGAGCAGCAGCGCGATCAGACGTTGCGTGCCCTGCAAAGCGAAATCGCCCAAAACTACCAGCAGATGCTCGGCTACGGCAAGGAGTTCGTGCAGGCCAGCAAAAAAAGCGCGGCCTCCGAGCTGGCCTACAACGCCGTCGCCGGCAAGTACGACCGGGGCATGGTTTCGGCGCTCGACCTTCAGACCGCCGCCAACAACCTGTTGCAGGCCCGCTCCGAACGGTTGCGCGCACGGTTGCAATACATTATCAAAACGCGCATGGTCGAGTATTACAACGGTGCGCCCCTGATCCGCTAACGAAAAACAGAAAATAACATGGACATCCGTATCGAAAAGAAAAAGGGCATCCGCGCCCTGTTTACCAAAAAAGGCATCCCCTATCTGGCCGGGGCGCTGTTCCTCGTCTTCGTGTTGTGGCTCCTGTTGCGCGACAACTCCTCGACGCTGCGCGTCGATGCCCGTACGATTTCCGTCGGGCAGGTCGTGCGCGGTGAATTCAACGACTATATCCGCGTCACCGGGCAGGTACAGCCCATCACCACCGTGCAGCTCAGTCCCCTCGAAGCGGGCATCGTCGAGCGGCTTGTGGTCGAGGAGGGTACCTCCGTCAAAAAGGGCGATGTGCTGGTCGTGCTGAGCAACACGTCGCTCACGCTCGAAATCTTGAACAGCGAGGCCGAGCTGGCCGAAAAGCAGAACATCCTGCGCAATACGCTGATCTCGATGGAGCAGGAGAAACTCTCGCTGCGGCAGGACAAGGCGCAGCTGGATCTCGACGTGTCGCGCAAGAAGCGGGCCTGGCAGCAGAACGAGGAGCTTTACAGGAACGCCCTGATCGCCCGCGAGGAGTGGTTGCAGTCGAAGGAGGACTACGAACTGGCCGAAAAGAAACGCGAGCTGAACATCGAGCGGCAGGTGCAGGATTCGCTCTACCGTTCGGTGCAGATCGAGCAGATGGAGGAGAACCTCGACAACATGAAGCGCAACATGCAGCTCATCCGCGAGCGCATCGGCAACCTCAACGTCAAGTCGCCGATCGACGGCGAAGTCGGCCTGCTGGACATCGTGCTCGGGCAGTCGGTCTCCACGGGGCAGAAGATCGGGCAGATCAACGACCTGTCGGACTACAAGGTCGAGGCACAGATCGACGAGAGCTACATCGACCGTGTGCGTGCCGGTCTCGAAGCCACCTTCGACCGTCAGGGCACCGACTACAAGGTGCGCCTGCGCAAAGTCTATCCCGAGGTGCGCAGCGGCCAGTTCCGAGCCGACTTCACCTTCCTGGGCGACCATCCCGAGAACATACGCAGCGGCCAGACCTACTACCTGCACCTCGAACTGGGGCAGCCTACCGAGGCGGTCATCATCCCCCGCGGGTCGTTCTACCAGACTACGGGCGGCGCATGGATCTATGTCCTTGCACCCGAGGGCGACAAGGCTTACAAACGCCCCATCCGCATCGGCCGCCAGAACCCGCAGTATTACGAGGTGCTCGACGGGCTGGAGCCGGGCGAGCGGGTCATCGTTTCGGGCTATGAGAATTACGGCTCGAACGACGTGCTGATCCTCAATAAATAATTTTCTGCTGAAATTTCTCCGCACCCGTCAAAACCGAATAATATGTTCCGTCAACTCAATTTCCGCTCGTTTTTCAACTTCCTGGGGCGCAACAAGCTCTATGCGGCCATCAATATCTTCGGGTTGTCCGTCTCGCTGATGTTCGTGATCCTGATCGCCGACTACACCCTTCGGCAACTTACGTGCGACGACTACCACGCCAAGGCCGACCGCATTTATGTCATCGGCAACGAGGAGCGCATTACGAGCGGTTATTACCTGCAGAAATACCTGCGCGACCGTTATCCCGAGATCGAATCGACCTGCGCCGTCGCAGTGTCGGGACAGTCCACCGACGCCACGCAGCCCGTCGAAGTCGGTCTGCAGAAGTATTCGGCCACGATCCTTTTTGCCGATACGACCTTCTTCCGGATTTTCGATTATCAGCTTCTGGACGGCGACCGCGAACAGGTGCTCGCCTCGCGCGACAACGTGGTGCTTTCCGAGTCGTTCGCCCGCAAGGTTTTCGGCACGTTCAACCCGATGGGGCAGGTGATCCGCTTCCCCGACGAGGAGAAGTCGTACGTTGTGAGCGGCGTGGTGCGGGATATCGACCGCTCGGTGATTCCCAATATGGACATCATCATGCGGGCCGAGCGCCTCTGCGATATCAATTCGGCCAATGACGAGCATATGAGTAATTCCGGTGCCGTGACGACTTTCATCCTGGCGCGTCCCGGTGCCGACCTGACGGCCAAGATACCCGATATGCTTGATTATTTCAAAGAGATATACTGGATCTACAAGGGCAATGTCTATCAGCATGTGACCCTTACGCCTTTGCGCGATGTCTATTTTTTATCCCAGAATAATGATGGAGGGTTCAACTACGGCAGTTGGCCCTTCGTGATGATCCTTTTCGGTGTGGGCGCCGTCATCCTGCTCTTCGCCGTGATGAATTATATCAACCTGACGGTTGCCCAGACCGGGTTTCGCGCCAAGGAGATGGCCGCCCGCCGGCTGCTGGGCGCCTCGCGCGGCGAAATCATCCTCAAACTGATCCTCGAATCGACATTCCTGTGTGTTGTGGCGTTCGTCATCGCGCTTTTCCTGGCAGCCGCGGTGGAGCCCGGCGCTTCGCGGCTGCTGGGGTCGAAAATCGGCGTCTGGCAGGATATGACGCCTGCCGTCGTGGCTTGCTATGCCGCGTTTATCGTGGTGCTGGGCGTCGTTGCGGGCTTTATCCCGGCGATGATGGTGTCGCGCTACAAACCCGTGGACATCGTCCGGGGATCGTTCCGCCACCGCACCAAGATGTTTTACAGCAAGGTGCTTATCACGATCCAGAACGTCATTACCATTGTCCTGATCGCCACCTCGCTGACCATTGGCCTGCAGATCCGCCACCTGATTTCTGCGCCGATGGGATATAATACGGCCGACATACTCGATGTCTCGACCGAGATCTTTACCGGAAAACCTCAGATCGCACAGTTCCGCGAAGAGTTGCTGCGCGAACCCTGCGTCGAGGCCGTCGCCCTGGGCTGCGGTACGCCCCACGACCGGGGCAACAACAATACGATGCAGTATGGCCCTGACCGGATGATCGGATTTCAGATATTCATCGGCGATTCGACCTATTTCCGGATACTGGGGCTGGAGCGGCTGCGCGACAACCACCTCGCCACACGCGAGGACGGAAACAATGCCTTGTTCGTCAACCAGTATGCCTTGCAGGCGTTGGGTATCGCGGAAGACGCGACCAATTTCAAGGTCGGTGAAAATTACACCTACAACTACGATATCGCCGGTGTCTACCGCGATTTCCAACTCGGTTCGGCGCTCGACGAACTGCAACCCGTGCTGCTGAAATATTATGACTCGCCGGAGGAATTCCTGAAAAAGGCGTATCCCTGGAATATCCTGGTCAAAATCCACGGGGACAAAACCGCGGCCTACAATACGGTCAAATCGGTATTCGAACGTATTTCCGACGGTGCGGTCTTTACCGGGGCGGAGTATATCGAGCAGGAAATCGAAGCCGACTATGCCCAGCAGCGGCGCATCCTGCACATCGTCGGCATCTTTACGCTCGTGGCGATCCTGATCTCGGCGCTCGGTCTGGTGGCCATGTCGACTTACTACATCCAGCAAAAGGAGCAGGAGGTCGCCGTCCGCAAGGTCTTCGGCTCGACGCGCGGTGAGGTGCTCACGCGCCTGGTGGGCAACTTCATGCGGCTGGTCGGCGCAGCGTTCGTCATCGCCGTGCCCGTGGCGTGGTACCTGCTCGAACGCTGGCTGCAGGATTACAGCGTCCGGATTTCGCTCTCGCCCCTCATTTTCCTGGCCTCGGGGGCTTTTGCCGCCGCGGTGGCATTCGTTGCCGTCTTCTGGCAGAGCAGCCGTGCGGCCGATTCCAACCCGGTCGACTCGATTAAAAACTAAAAAAGATACCCGGTATGAAAAATTTTCTCTTCGCATTACGTTACCTGCGCAAATTGCGAGGCGGTACCGTTGCCCGCGTCATTTCGCTCTCGCTGGGATTGGCCGTGGGCCTGCTGATTTTCTCCTATGCCAATTATAACCTCACGTCCGACCGTTGTTTCCGCGACGGTGACCGCATCTACCAGTTGTGGGTACATTACAATGCACCGCAGATGACGGGGTATTCCTCGTCGCTCCAGGCGCCGATCGCCCCGGCGCTGGCCGAAGAGATTCCGCAGATCGAGGCCGCGACGCGCCTTTGGGGAACGACATCCGACGATGTGGTACGCGGGGACAATTCGTTTCCGATGCAATATATTCTGGCCGATACGATGTTTTTCGACGTGCTGGGCTTCGATGTGCTCCAGGGCGATCCGCACCGGGCGCTTGCGCAGGAGAACCAGGTGATGATTTCGGAATCGGCCGCCCGCACCATCTTCGGGAAGAAAGATCCCGTCGGGGAACTGTTGTTGCTGAAAGGCACCGATTCGCTGACCGTTTCGGGTGTCTTCCGCGATCCCGATCCCAACCAGCACCTCGGGAAATTCAACATGCTTCGTTCGTTCGAATATGCCCGCCGGACGATGAACACGTCGTGGCGGGGCGGCGACTCGTTCGCCAGCTATGTCAAATTGCGCGAGGGCGTGCAGATCGGCCAGGTCGAGGCGCAGGCGGAAACATTCATCGACCGCCACGAGCTGCGGGGCATGATGGAAGAGTGGGGCATGAAGTGGTATTTCTTTCCGATCACCGAATCGTCACGCGTCGATTCTTCTGTCGAGCTGATTTCGTGGGTGCTGATGGCGCTTGCGGCCCTCACGCTTTTCGTTGCGGCGATGAACTACGTACTCATATCTATTTCGACGCTGGTCAGCCGCTCGAAGACCATCGCCATGCTCAAGGTCGGCGGCGCCCGGCGTTCGGACATTTTCCGCATCTTCTGCTCCGAAACCGCCGTGCTGACCCTCGCTTCGGTCGTCGTGGCCGCTTTCCTGCTGTGGGCCCTGCAGGATCAGGTACGGGAGATTACTGGTACGCCGATGGCCGAGCTTTTCGCCCTGAAACGCATCTGGGTGCCGCTGATCGTCATCCTCGCCGCATTCGCCCTCGCGGCGCTCGTCCCGGCGCGGATTTTCACCTCGATTCCCGTGACATTGGCGTTTCGCGGTGCGACGGACAACCGCCGCCGCTGGAAGCAGGTTTTGCTCGTCGTCGAAATTGTCAGTTGTACGTTCACCCTTACGCTCCTGCTGCTTGCCGTGCTGCAGTTCGACAAACTCCGCAACGGCGACTTCGGATTCGTGCACGACCGCATTGTCTATACCCGGTTCAAGACGCCGCTTCCGGGCATGGCCCCCATCTGCGACGCCGTGGCCGCCCTTCCCGAGGTCGAGGCAGCGGGCGCTTCCGAGGATGTGCCCATCTGGGGTTATTCGGGCCAGCCCTGCTACGATGAGAAGAGCAAGGAACTCCTGTTTTCGTGCCGTTATACGCTCTGCAACGAAGCCTATATGCCCGCGATGGGCATGCAGATTGCCGCCGGCCGCAATTTCGTTCCGCAGAGCAACCCGTTCGAGGTCATTGTCAACGAAACCTACGTCCGCCTGCGCGGCTGGACGCCCCGGGAAGCCGTAGGGCGCCAAATCATCGATGAGGACAGCGCCGATGCGCGCCTTTATACCATCGTCGGCGTCGTGAAGGATTTCCGTACGGTTATCGCCACGGGACAGGTCGACCCGATCGTGATGCATCCGCTGAATTATTACACTTCGTTCTCCCGGTATACGCCGGAGATCAAAATCAGGTGGTACCTGATGATCCGCCTGCGCGAAATGTCGCCCGGGGCGCTGGCCGCCGTGCAGCGCAAGATCGAGGAATACCCTTCGGACAATAACCACGTGCTTACGGTCTACGACGATCTGCTGGGCGATACCCTTTCCGAGATACGCAGTTTCCGCAACATCGTCTTCACGGTCAGCGGCATCACGTTGCTCATCGCCCTGATGGGGCTTGTGGGTTACCTGGGCGACGAGATGCGCCGCCGCAGCAAGGAGATCGCCCTGCGCAAGGTCAACGGGGCTTCGACGGCCGACGTGCTGCGCCTGCTCTCGCGCGACGTGCTGTGGATTGCGGTTCCTTCCGTCATTGTCGGAGCCGCCATAAGCCGCTGGGGCGCTGACCTGCTGGTCAGCAACTTCGTCGAACGCGTGGCGCTCCGCTGGTGGCTCTTCGCCCTGTGCGGGTCGGTGGTGCTGCTGATCGTCTGTGCCGTGCAGCTCGTCCGCACGTGGCGCATCGCCAATGCCAACCCGATCGATATGATTAAAACCGAATAAACGCCATGAAGATCGCATTCCGCAATTTCCTAACGACACTGCGGCGCTATAAGGTTTCGTCGTTGCTGAACGTCATAGGCCTGACGCTGGCATTTACCGCGTTCTACGTCATCATGACGCAGGTCTGGTGGGAGCTGGGTTACAACCGTTCGCTGCACGAAGCCGACCGTATTTATCTCGTGGAGAACGAGGACTGGTACGAGCCCGGGAAATGGTCGTCGTGGCTTAACCGGCCGGTGCCCGAGCGTGTCATCGCTTCGACGGCGGGGGTCGAAGTCGGGGGCTGCATGTGGGGCGGTTTCGGCTCCGGAACCTGTTGGACGAGCAACGAGCCTTCGTTCGGGTATAATAAATTTTCTGCTTCCTGCGGTTCGGTATCGCTGCCTTTCCTCGATGTTTTCGCTTTCCGTTCGGTCGAGGGCGATGTGCATGACCTCGGAAAACCGAAGAGCGTCATCGTTTCCCGCGAGGCGGCCGAACGGATGCGGGTCGGCGTGGGCAGCCTCATATGGGTCGATACCGATGAACCCCAGCCCGACGGGGCAATGGAAGTCGTGGCGGTTTTCGAAGACTTTCCGGACAATTCGTTGCTGGGAGAGTGCGAGGTGGTGAAAAATCTGGGCGAAACGAACCTTTATACCACTTCGGAGTGGAGTTTCAATTATTTCGTCAAATTCAGGCCCGGTGCCGATCCCGACGAGTTTGCGCGCCAGTGGACGAACGTGAACCAGGAGATGCAGCGCGAGGCGGCCGAGAAACGTGCGGCGGCCGGGGACGCCGCAGATGACGACGACGAATCGGGTATCTACGGCGTGCGCCTTTCTCCGGTATCGGAACTCTATTTCGAGTCGGATTCACAGGCGCCCTGCCGGCAGGGGTCTGTTGTCACGACCTATACTCTGCTGGGTATTGCCGTGTTGGTTATCGTGCTGGCTTTCATCAACTTCGTTAACTTCTTTTTCGCGCTGGTGCCGGTGCGCATCCGTACCGTCAATACGTTCAAGGTCTTCGGCGCTCCCGCCTCGTCGCTGCGCTTCAATTTCGTGTTCGAGGCGTTCGGGCTCGTCCTGATCGCTTTGCTGGCGGCCTGGTACGTTTCCTTTGCCTTGCAGGGCACCGAATTCGCCAGCTACATTTCCGCATCGCTGGCGCTGTCGCAGAATTTGGAAGTCGTGGGGCTGGTAGCCGTTGTAGCTTTCGTCATGGCGCTCGCCGCCAGCCTCTACCCTGCGTGGTATATCACGTCGTTCGCCCCGGCGCTGGTCGTCAAGGGATCCTTCGGCGGAACCCGCAGCGGCCGCCGGCTGCGTACGCTGCTGCTGGGCGTGCAGTTCTTCATCTCCATCGGGCTGATCATCGCGACCAGTTTCATTCGCCTGCAACACGACTACATGATGCACTATGATATGGGTTTCGACAAGGAAAACCTCCTCGCCGTGCGGCTTTCCCAACGTGGGGCGGTAAGTTATGACGCCCTTCGGCAGAAACTTCTATCCGACCCTCAGGTAAAGGATGTTACGGGAGCTACGAGCCGTTTGGTGTCGGTCGGGCGTATGGGCTGGGGCCGGGAGTTCAAGGGCCGTCAGGTCGCTTTCCAGAGTTATGTCGTACAACCTGATTTCTTGCGCGTGATGGGTATCCCGATTACCGACGGACGCGATTTCCTGGAGAGCGACTTCGACAAGGAACTCGGAACGATGATTTTCAACGAAGCGGCGCGGCGGGAATTTGAAATGCAGGTCGGCGACCGTATCAACGGTTTCGTGTCGCCCGACGAGCAAATTGTAGGTTTCTGTGCCGATTTCAACTTCAAGCCCCTGCAATACGGTGTATCGCCCTTCTGTTTCTATCTTCTTCCGAAGAAAATCCAGCAGGAAAATTACTGGCACCTGCCTCATGTGGTCTATGTGCGGATGACGCCCGGAGCCGATATTGCGGCTGTTACCGCCCATATCCGCCGCTATATCGCGGAGGTCGATCCCCGCACGGAGCCGGGCGATATCGTCGTTCGTGTTTTCGACGAGGAGCTGGGCCTCGAGTACGACAACGAACGCAAACTGACGGCCATCGTCGGGCTGTTCGCGCTGTTGGCCGTCGTGATCGCCCTGATGGGCGTCTTCGGGCTGGTGCTGTTCGAGACGCACCGCCGCCGCGAAATCGCCGTGCGCCGGGTAATGGGGGCTTCGCGGGGCGAAATCCTCGCCATGTTCAACCGCCGCTACGTCATGCTGGTCGCCGTGTGTTTCGTGCTGGCCGTCCCGGTAAGCATCTGGGCCGTCAGGCACTGGCTCGCAGGCTTCGCCTATGCCGTGCCGCTGTACTGGTGGGTCTTTGCCCTGGCACTGGCGGGGGTGCTGGCCGTCACGGCACTCACCGTCACCGTCCGCTCGTGGCGTGCCGTTAACGAAAACCCGGCCGAATCCGTGAAATCCGAATAAATCAAATCAATATCAACAATAAAAACCTGTTTGTTATGTCAATGCTGAAAGTTGAGAACCTCAAGAAGGTTTTCCGTACCGAAGAGATCGAGACCATCGCACTGAACGGCGTGACGTTCGAAGTGAAGGAGGGTGAATTCGTCGCCGTCATGGGTCCCTCGGGCTGCGGCAAGTCCACGCTGCTCAATATCCTGGGGCTTCTGGACAATCCCACCTCGGGCAGCTATACGCTGCTCGGCCACGAGGTCGCCGGGTTCCGGGAGAAAGACCGCACGAAATTCCGCAAGGGGAATATCGGGTTCGTCTTCCAGTCGTTCAACCTGATCGACGAACTGAACGTCTTCGAGAACGTCGAGCTGCCGTTGATCTACATGCGCGTCAAGGCGTCCGAGCGCAAGCGTCGCGTCAACGAGATCCTGAGCCGCATGAACATTTCGCACCGCGCCGAGCACTTCCCCCAGCAGCTCTCGGGCGGACAGCAGCAACGTGTGGCCATCGCCCGTGCCGTGGTGTCGAACCCCAAGCTGATCCTGGCCGACGAGCCCACGGGTAACCTCGACTCGAAGAACGGCCGCGAGGTGATGGAACTGCTTTCGGAGCTGAACCGTGAGGGTACGACCGTCATCATGGTGACCCACTCGCAGCACGATTCGACTTACGCGCACCGGGTGCTGCACCTGTTCGACGGCGAGCTGGTCAAGGATCTCGTCAACAAACTGTGATTCCTGTACCTGACCGATAAAAAGTTCATTCCATAAGTGGGGAGGCCGGAGTATTCCGGCCTCTTTTGTGCCGTCCCTGTCCGTGTCCTGTGCGGTGCCTGTTCTGTTTTCCGGGAGCGGACGGCTGGCGGTGGCCATCCCCGGATGCCGCCCGGAGCCGTTCCGGGTCATTTTAGGTATTTTCGCGTATTGACCTTTTGCGCCGGAATCACGACTTTTGTGAACCCAAACGACCTTGTTTATGAGAATGATTTTGCTCGTATTGCTGTTGCTCGGCTTGATTGTACCCGCCCGCGCGCAGCAGCCCGACACGACCACTGTGACATCTTCGGTTGAGGAGCTTTCGGCGGAAATCGCGGCCCTCAAAGCCAAAACGTCCACCTGGGACAAAGTGCTGGCCGCCCTGCCGGAAATTTCGGGATATGTCCAGACCGGTTACGTATGGAGCGACCGTTCGTCGACCTTTTTTATCAAACGCGTACGTCTGAACCTGGCGGGCGTCATCGCTCCGAAACTGGATTACCGTGTCCAGATCGAATTCGCTTCGCCGAAAATCGTCGACGCCTACTTGTGTTACAAACCGTTCGATGAGCTCAACGTCCAGCTGGGCGAATACAAGCTGCCTTTTTCGATCGAGAATACCGACTATGTGCCGCTCAGATATGAGTTCATCGAATACCCCCTTTCGTTGTGCAAACTGATGGGGTTCAGCGACCTCTGCGGACTTTCGGCCACAGGCCGCGACCTGGGCGCGCAGCTGTTCGGAGGATTTTTCAAGCGCGACGGATACAGTATCCTGAACTACAACTTCGGCGTTTTCAACGGCGAGGGGCTGAACGTCAAGGATAAGAACAAAAGCAAGGACATCGTGGCGCGCCTTACGGTCAAGCCCGTCGCCGGATTGCAGTTCGCGGGATCGTACTACCGGGGCGAGTACGGCGAGGATTACCTGAAGCGCATCCGTTACGGTGCCGGTGCCTGCTACGATTACGGGCGCCTCGTCCTGCGCGGCGAATACATCTGCGGCACGACGGGCGGCCTCGACAGCGAGGGATGGTATGCTGTAGCGGGCTGGCGCGTGACCCGGACATTGTTGCCGGCGGTGCGGTACGATACCTTTCTCGAAGACAGCTCCCGCGGTTCGAGCCGCCAGACCAATTATACGGCCGGGCTTACATGGCAACCCGTGAAATACCTGCGCTGCCAGCTGGATTACACCTACGAAGATTTCACCGCGCGGGGTGTCGCCGGCCGCAATGTGGTGGCACTGATGCTTTCCGGCATATTTTAACCTGAAAAAATGATAAAATAAAAATGAAAAAGTGGATGGAACAATTCCGGGTCGAGGACTGGGTGGTGGTCTGGGTGAGCATTCCCCTGCTGGCGCTGGCCGCGGTCGCACCTTCCGCGCTGCCCAAAGTCCCCGCGACGTTGCTGGGCGGCGCTGCGTGGAGCAATATCGCCTGTCTCTTCGCCATCGTGCTGGTGGTGCTCTATGCCGGGTGCCTGATGCTGCGGCGTCCGCTCAGGGGGCTCCTGCCGTCGCTCGTGGCCGTCTTCGCCGTCTCGTTGCTGGCGCAGATCGTTGCCAAGATCCCCTCCGTGTCGTATTACGGCTTCGAATCGGTATTCTTCTCGGTGCTCTTCGGGTTGCTGATCCGCAACGTGTGGCATGTTCCCGCGTGGCTGAAACCCGCGATCCAGGGTGAATTCTACATCAAGATCGGCGTTGTGTGCCTCGGTGCCACGATCCTCTTCAGCGACGTGATGAAATCGGGCGTCTTCGGTCTGGTGCAGGCGTGCCTGGTGGTCGCCGTCGTGTGGTTCTTCGCTTTCCGGATTTCGCGCCGCATGAAGATCGACGAACGCTCGGCGATGATCCTTTCGAGCGGCGTGTCGATCTGCGGCGTGTCGGCCTGTATCACGGCGGCCCGCGTGGCGGGCGGCGACGACCGGAAACTTTCGTACATCGTTTCGCTGGTGCTGATCGTCGTCGTGCCGATGATCTATCTGATGCCGTGGTTGGCGCATGCGATCCTGCCGCATATTTTCGACGATCCGCATGTCGTGCAGGAGGTCGCCGGGGCGTGGATCGGCGGTACGATCGACACTACGTCGGGTGTCGCCGCATCGAGCATGATCGTGGGCGAAGTGGCCAACCAGCATGCCGTCATCATCAAGGCTGCGCAGAACGTACTGATCGGCGTGGTGGCGTTCTTCATCGCGCTTTACCTCTCGACGCGCCGCGGCGATAAGGCCGGGCAGGCCCCGTCGCTGGGGATCGTGTGGGAGAAATTCCCGAAATTCATCATCGGCTTCGTTGCCGCATCGCTGGTATTCAGTGTATTGCAGGGAAACGGCCTTTTTACGGCCGATGCCAGGGGCAAACTTGCCGAGCCGGGTGTCGCCAAAATGTTCTCGACGGTATTTTTCTCGCTGGCCTTCGTCTGCGTGGGGCTCGATACGCGCCTCAAGGATATCGTTTCCCGGGAGAACCGCAATCTGCTGTGGGCGTTCCTCGCCGCCCAGGCTTTCAATATCGTCGTTACGTTCCTCATCGCGCTCGTGCTGTTCGGCGTGCTGAAACCAATGCTGGGATAATCCTCGGCGGGAGGCCTCTCCATTGCCCCCGAAACCGAAAGGTTCGGGGGCTTTTCATATTTCCGGCCGGGCTGTAATGCTCGTCCGCTGCCCGCCGCCCGCCAATCCTGCCCGTTCATCCGTCCATTCGCCCGTCCGCCCTTTCCGTGCGTTTGCCGCCCTGTCCTGCCGGCTCCGCTTGTCTGCGGCCTGCTCTGTCTTGCAGTCTGCCCGTCTGTCTGATCCCGTCTGCCTGTGCCTTATGCTGCAAGGGTATTTCTTGTCCGGAATACCCTGCACGCAATGCCGTTATGGCCGAATAACATATTTTTCGGCCTTTTTAAGTTGTCCGATGGTTAGTTTTGCTGGCGTGATTCCGCCGGGACATGCATCCGTGTACTTCGGGCGGCGGAAAAAATTCCAAATCTAACCATAAACAACTAAAATGTATGGCGACAGTAAAAGTCAAGCTCAGGGAATCGTCGGTCGGCGGGAAAGCGGGAGTAATATGTTACCAGCTTTGCCATCGGCGCAAATCGCAGCAGATAACTACCTCCATGCGTCTCCAGCCCCGGCAGTGGGATGCAAGGCGCGGGTGTGTCATCACGCCCCTATCGGGGGAAGCCCATGCGTTGCTGTCCGTGCAGCAGCGGATCGACCGTGATCTGTGTCTGTTGCATACGATCATCCGGGATCTCGAATTCCGGCAGGAGGGCTACTCGCTCAGGGATGTTGTCGACCGGTTCCGCAACTCCCGGCGGAGCACTGTGCTCGCCTATGTCGAAACGCAGGCCGCAAGGCTCGAGGCGAACGGGAAGTTGGGGACGGCGCGCAACTACCGGCGGACACTCGGGAGTTTCTCCGATTTCCTGGGCGGACGGGATATTCCCTTTTCGCTCGTCGATGAACGGCTTGTGGGGCAGTATGACGACTGGCTCCGGCGCCGGGGCATTGTCCGCAATACCGTCTCGTTTTATATGCGGATATTGCGCGCGGTCTATAATAAAGCCGTGAAGGAGGATATCGTACCACAGGCCGATCCTTTCCGGTATGTGTATACCGGTGTCGACCATACCTGCAAACGTGCCGTCGGCGAGGATGTCGTCGTGCGGCTCCGGCGGCTGGATCTGACGCACTCCCCGTCCCTGGCCTTGGCCCGGGATATTTTTATTTTCAGTTATTGTACGCGCGGGATGGCGTTCGTGGACATTGCCTTCCTGAGGAATCAGGATATCGTCGGGGATACGATCCGTTATGTCCGCCGCAAGACCGGGCAGCGCCTCGTTATCCGTATCGAGCCCTGCATCGCGAAGCTTATCGGGCGCTATGCCGGTGCAGGGCGCATATCCGGCTATGTTTTTCCGCTGCTCAGTTCGGACGATCCGGTCAGGGCGTTTTCCCAATACCGTACGGCCCTTGACTATTATAATCGTCGGTTGAAAAAGCTGTCCGGTTTGCTGGGGCTCGAAGTCCCGCTCTCCTCCTATACCTCGCGGCATACGTGGGCGACTGCTGCCCGGAACCATAACATTCCGTTGTCGGTCATCAGTGCGGGAATGGGACATGCTTCGGAAAAAACCACGCAGATTTACCTGGCCTCGCTCGAAAACTCCGTTATCGACCAGGCGAACCGGAGCCTGATAGCATCCTTATACGTGTAAGGTCTCTATGTAAGAGACCTTTATAACTTTCGCAAAAGTACTAAAAATAAAGTATATACCCAAATTTTTTAAACCATATTTTTGTTTACAACGCCGCTTGTTTCTGTAAAAAAAATTTGAATATCAAAAACTTATTGTTTTTATCCTGATTGTTTGCAAGAATTGCTCACTAAGTGGATGAATTCAGTGCTCTTTTAATCCGATTCGGGCTATTTGCAGGCAATAGTTAAGCAGTGTTAGAAAAAACACCCTTCATTATATGTCATCCAATTGATTATCAGACGGCAACTAAGATGTAACTATCTCTTACATAGAGACCGCACTTTAAAATACGGAAGTGTTCTTATGGGAGGCGCATAATTGGTTGAAAATCTTAGTTTTACGAGGTTTTCAATGTCCCCATGGAACGCTTTTTTCTCAACTATACGCCCTTTTCGGGTGCCGAATACCGACTTAACGGATCGCAATAATGGACTGTCAGGATACAGATACCAAATGGTATGTGCTTCGGGTTACCTATCAGCGCGAACTCTCCACCAAGGAGTATCTCGACAAACTGCATGTCGAGAATTTCGTGCCGGTAAGGGTCGTACGCCGCCGGGATTCCAAGGGCCGGTTTTCCCGGGTACGGGAAGCTGCGGTGCACAACTATATTTTCGTCCGCTCCACGCGTGAAGTTATCGACGACCTGAAGACATTCAGGCTGCCGATTCTGCGCTATGTGATGCATCAGCAAAACGGCGAGAACCAGATTATGACCGTGCCCGAGTCCCAGATGCGCAATTTTATCGCCGTGGCCGCCAATATCGACGAACCGGTGATTTTCCTTTCGCCCGAAGAGGTCGTGTTGTCGAAAGGCGACAAGGTGAGGATTACGGACGGCGTATTCATGGGTGTCGAAGGCACGTTCATGCGGGTGAAAAACACCCGGGACAGACGTGTCGTCGTCAAGATCGACGGCATCACGGCGGTCGCTACCGCTTCCATTCCGTCCGCGTTGGTCGAAAAAATATGATCCTTGGCACTTTAAGCCTGTAAAAGGAACTGTTCCGGTTCCGATAAATTACTGACATGACACCGAATTACCTGAAAAAAATGCTGCCGTTGCTGCTGGATGCCGATCCCGCCCAAGCGACGAACGTGCGCCTGGTGTCGTTGGCAAGGGCTTTTGTCGCGGGCTATGAATTGGTGTCGTCCGTGGCGCCTGCCGGGGAATTCGGTACGGAGGAAACCTTCCGCAACAGAATTGACAGCTTGTTCTGGGTGCTGTCTGAACGCTCTGAACACGAGCCCGATACAGCGATCCGTAGCCGGATGGTACATGCCATGTATTCGCTTGCCTGCGAAACGGTATTTTCCGCCGATCGACGGAAGAAGAACTGTTGTTACCGGGCTGCGGACGCACTTGTCCGGGATTTTATGGGCGGTGTCGGTGCCCGGCCGGGAAACAGCTTGTTTCAGCAGACGAGCGTCTGCATGTGCGTGGCCGACCTGCTCTATCCCGCGCCGGCTGCCGATGACGAATACCTGCTGTTCCTGAAACGGCAGTTGGCCGGCTGGACATCCGCCCTGGATGCTGACGGCTGCTGGCCGGGGGTGTCGTTCCGGGTCGCGTTGGAACGCATCGGGGTGATGAACCGGGTTGCCTGTATGTTTCCCGACTTGGGGAATGATACCGCGATAAGGCGGGCGGCGGGGTATTACCGCAGGTGCGTACGCGTCCCTGCCGACCCCCTGAATTTCGACGAGAGGTACCTCTGTACGCTGGGACGGATGTACGAGGTCGCATTGCAGGGCAATGCCCTCCCTGTCGATAAACCCGCAGCGCGGCGGATCGCCCGGTTCATGTACGATTACAGCCTGACGCTGCCCGTGCGCGGCGATGCATGGTATTATTGCACTTCTTATGTCATACATTATATTGCCGAAAGTGTCGGGGCGCGACTGGAGGCTGAAATGGAACGGCATATCGCATAAATGAATAAGCCTGTTGAATTCCATTTGATTGCTGTCGATGTAAAACCCTCTTCCTTTTCCGGATAATAAAATGAATTAGTATGGCAACGCCTCTTTGCTACACAGTCCTCATTCCTTTCTTTATAGCCCTTTTCTTAGTCGGCTGGATCCACCCTAAACTGGTGAAGATCGCCCTGTTGAAAAACATCGTGGATAATCCGGATGCCCGTAAACTCCAGCGTACGCCTGTCCCGGTTTTGGGCGGCGTCGCCGTTTTCTTCGGGGTCGTGATCGCGATCGGGTGCATGAGCGCTGTCGTGGACTGCTCCGGACTGCCTGTCGTAATCATGGCCATGATGGCGATGCTCTATACCGGCACGATGGACGACATCCTGAACCTCTCTCCTTCCCTGCGGCTTTTGATCGAGATCGTCGTCGTGCTGTTGCTGGTCTTTGTCGGCGGCTATTGCATAAACGACTTCCACGGTTTGTGGGGCATCGGGCCGATCTCTTCCTGGTATGCCGTGCCGCTGACTGTTTTTGCCACCGTTGGCATTATCAACGCCATCAACCTGATGGACGGCGTAAACGGTCTTTCTTCGGGCTATTGTATCATGGCCTGCACCATCTTCGGCATACTTTTCCATCTCGCCGGCGAAGAGGCGATGACGATCCTGGCGGTAGTTTCGGTCGGGGCCCTGATTCCCTTCTTCCTGCACAATGTTTTCGGTAAATCCTCTAAGATGTTCATCGGCGACGGCGGGACGTTGGTCATGGGCACCGTCATGTCCGTCTTCGTAATTGCCATCCTGCAATCCGGTTCGCGGGTCGCAGCCGTTGTCGACCCGAATGTAGGGCTTGTACCGTTCACGCTGGCGGTGTTGTCGGTTCCCGTGTTCGATACGCTGCGCGTGATGTCGACGCGTATGCTGAAGGGCTCGTCGCCATTCCGTCCCGATAAGACGCACTTGCACCATATGTTCATCGAGATGGGTTGTTCCCATGTCGCGACGACATTGGCTATCTTGGGATTGAATACGGCGGTCGTATTATGCTGGTGGGTGTTCGAAGCGGCCGGTTTTTCCATCTCCGTCCAACTGTATGCGGTCGTCGGCATGGGTCTTCTGGCCACGTTCGGGTTGTATCATTTCATGCAGTGGCATATCCGCCGCGACACGAAATTCATGGGCGTTATTCGCCGGCTGGGTTACAAGACTCATATCAGCCGTACCGGATTTTTTTTCTGGTTGCAGCAGGTCATGGATAAGGTTTGATTTTTTGTTCGCGACCCTGTATGTTCGGGACGCATTTCTATAAAATAGATTTAACTTACTGATAAATGAAAGGCATCATCTTGGCGGGTGGCAGCGGAACACGGTTGTACCCGATCACGAAGGGCGTCAGCAAGCAGCTGTTGCCTGTTTACGACAAGCCGATGGTCTACTACCCTTTATCGGCGTTGTTTCTGGCTGGTATCCGCGATATTCTCCTGATCTCTACGCCAGAGGATTTGGGCGGTTTCCGTCGTTTGCTGGGCGACGGCTCCGACTACGGGGTTCGCATCAGCTATGCCGAGCAGCCGTCCCCGGACGGTCTTGCGCAGGCGTTCCTGATCGGCTCGGATTTCATCGGCAATGACTCCGTGTGTCTGGTTCTGGGCGACAACATCTTCCACGGCTCGGGCTTCACGGGCCTTCTTCGCGAGGCGGTACGCACGGCCGAGGAGGATGGCAAGGCCACAGTTTTCGGCTACCGGGTCGACGATCCTCAGCGCTACGGGGTCGCGGAGTTCGACGCTGCGGGCAACTGCCTGTCGATCGAGGAGAAACCGGAACACCCGAAATCGAACTACGCGGTGGTGGGTCTCTACTTCTACCCCAACAAGGTCGTCGATGTCGCCAAGGGTATCAAGCCCTCGGCGCGCGGGGAGCTTGAGATCACGAGCGTCAACCAGTCGTTCCTGCAACGCGGCGAGCTGAAGGTGCAGACGCTTCAGCGCGGCTTCGCGTGGCTGGACACGGGCACGCACGACTCGCTGGCCGAGGCCTCGATCTTCGTGGAGGTCATCGAGAAACGCCAGGGTCTCAAGATCGCCTGCCTGGAGGGCATCGCCTACCATAACGGCTGGATCACGGCCGCTAAGCTCCGGGAGTTGGCGCAGCCGATGCTCAGGAACCAGTACGGGCAGTACCTGTTGAAACTCACCGACGAAAACCGACGCTAAAACCATGAAAGTCATCCCTACCGAAATAGAAGGAGTGGTCATCCTCGAACCCGATGTCTTCGGGGACGCTCGGGGTTATTTCTTCGAGAGCTATTCTGAGCAGTCCTTCGGCAGGCTCGTACGCCCCGTGCGGTTCGTGCAGGACAACGAGTCGATGTCGAAGTACGGCGTTCTTCGCGGTCTTCACTTCCAGCGGGGGGCGCATGCACAGTCGAAGCTGGTGCGCGTTGTCCGGGGCCGCGTGCTGGACGTCGCTGTGGACATCCGCCGGGGCTCGCCCACGTTCGGGCGACACGTCTCTGTGGAGCTCTCGGGGGACAACAAACGGCAGTTCTTCGTGCCGCGGGGCTTTGCGCACGGCTTCTCGGTGTTGAGCGACGAGGCTGTATTCCAATACAAGTGCGACAACCTCTATGCCCCCGAATCGGAGGGCGCCATCGCGTGGGACGACCCCACGCTGGGCATCGACTGGCGCCTGGCGCCGGGGGATGTCGTCCTCTCGCCCAAGGACAGCGGCCACCCGCGGCTGGAGGAGGCCGCGGAACTGTTCGACTACAATACGGACTACTATGCTTAATATCCTGATTACGGGCGCCCGGGGGCAGCTGGGGAGCTCCTTGCGGCAGCTTGGGAGCGTATCGCCCAACAACTATCTGGCCACCGACGTCGCGGAGCTGGACATCACCGACGCCGGGGCGGTGCTTCAAACGGTCAAGGAACAGCGTATCGACGTGATCGTCAACTGCGCGGCCTATACGAACGTAGACCGGGCAGAGGAGGACGAGACTGCGGCGGACCTGCTCAACCATCGCGCCGTGGCGAACCTGGCCGCCGCGGCCCGCGAACGGGGAGCCGTGCTGATCCACATATCGACGGACTACGTCTTCCGGGGGGACAAGAGTACGCCCTACGCCGAGGACGACCCGACCGATCCGACGGGAGCCTACGGGCGCACGAAGCTGGCTGGCGAGCGCGCCGTGCAACAGAGCGGCTGCCGCTACCTGATCTTCCGCACCGCGTGGCTCTACTCCGAGTTCGGGAACAACTTCCTTCGGACGATGCTTCGCCTGACCACCGAGCGCGACAGCCTGAGCGTCGTGTTCGATCAGGTCGGCACGCCGACCTATGCAGGAGATCTGGCCCGTGCGATCTTCGAGATCGTGCAGGGGCGGAAGTACGACGGCCGGGAGGGCGTATACCACTTCTCCGACGAAGGAGTCTGCTCGTGGTACGACTTCGCCCGAGCGATCGCCGGGTACGCGGGCCATACGGGATGCGACATCGGGCCGTGCCACAGCTCGGAGTTCCCTAGCAAGGTCCGCCGGCCGAGCTTCTCCGTGCTGGACAAAACCAAGGTAAAGCAGACCTTCGGCATCCGGATACCGCACTGGACCGAATCGCTGAAGGCATGTATCGAGAATCTGAAAAACAGCGAGTCATGACAACGTACAAGCGCAGTATACTGATCACGGGCGGCGCCGGCTTCATCGGGAGCCATGTGGTGCGCCTGTTCGTAAACAAGTACCCCGGATACCGCATCGTCAACCTCGACAAGCTGACCTATGCGGGCAATCTGGCCAACCTCGCGGACGTCGAGAACGCCCCGAACTACGCTTTCATAAAGGCCGATATCTGCGACTACGAGAGGATGCGGGAGCTCTTCCGGGAGTATGCCGTCGACGGGGTGATACACCTCGCAGCCGAAAGCCATGTCGACCGATCGATCCGGGACCCGTTCACCTTCGCCCGGACGAACGTCATGGGAACGCTGTCGCTGCTTCAGGCGGCCAAGGAGCAATGGAACGGAGACTACGAGGGGAAACGGTTCTACCACATATCCACCGACGAGGTCTACGGAGCGCTGCCGATGACGCGGCCCCAAGGCGATCCGAACGGAAACGAGTGCGGAGGAGGACCTTACGGAGACGAGTTCTTCACCGAACGGACCAAGTACGATCCGCACAGCCCCTATTCGGCCAGCAAGGCTTCGTCGGATCACTTCGTCAGGGCCTATCACGACACATACGGCCTGCCGACCGTCATCTCGAACTGCTCGAACAACTACGGACCCTATCAGTTCCCCGAAAAGCTGATCCCGCTGTTCA
>OKSH01000802.1_pt1 | contig 31718 bp, 25 predicted proteins | sample 1601231 | NCBI WGS metagenome assembly OKSH01 (sample SAMEA3541596, study PRJEB24748) | human gut metagenome | biome: human gut; feature: human-associated habitat; material: faeces | place: China | collected 2012
AAACTAGCCTCTCTTCACGAGCCCCGCAGTCCGCTCCGACTGCGGGGCTTTTGCTATTCACCTAGTCATTGGGGACAAACCCGGCACTTGGGGACGGTCCTTTCCTGCCGGCAGCTTGGGACAGTCCTTAATAGTCATTGGGGACGTTCTTAAACGACTAGTCAAACAAGAACGTTCACAACGACTACTCATTTAAGTCTGTCCCCAATGACTGCCCAATGGCTGGGAAGGCGCATCCCACACCGACGCATTGCCTTCGGGCCCTCTCCCCAGGCTCTCCATAGCTCAGCTGGACTCCCCGCAACCTGTTCCGAGTTGGCGGAACGAGCGCGACGTGGAGTGTCATTCTTTACCGCGTTAGACTAGACGCAGGGAAAGGAGGAGGACATGGATGCTCGCGTCAAGCAGCTTGTAAATATGATCGAGGACGCTCAGCCTGTCGCTGTCGCGGTACTTGCCAAGCGTCTCGAGGTAAGCGAGCGCGCCGTGAGAAACTATATCCATCGCGCAAACGACAACCTTGCAGGGGTTGCACGCATCGTTGGCAGCAAGGGGCAGTATCGTATCGATGTTGCACGTGCAGATGAGCTTGCTCGCTTGCTAGACGGTGCGGCTCTGGCCCATCCGGGCATTCCTGATACGCGCGACGGCCGTGTGTCCTTCCTTCTTAACGACCTCCTCATGCGGTCCCAGTGGGTGACGATTGAGGAGTATGCGGATTTACTCTACGTTTCGGCGCGAACTCTGTCCAATGACATGCGTCTGGTAGAGCAGAAACTCGCCCAATTTGACTTAACGCTCGAAAAGCGCCCACGCTACGGAATCCGCGTTGCGGGCGGGGAGTCACAACGGCGCCTGTGCCTGGCCTCGCTGGTGAGGCCCGTGTTGCCCGACACCGACGATGCAAAGCTCGCCGAGCGCCTGCGGGCCATCGCCGCATGTGTGGACGATGCCCTGACGGCCTCGCCCGTCACGGTGAGCTCGCTGGCATCCCGCAATCTCATCATGCATCTTTACATTGCTCTTGGCCGCATCGAGCAGGGCTGCTATGTCCCAGCTGCAGAATCGGACGTTCAAAAACTGGAGGGAACGCGCGAATACGCCGCGGCTTTCCAGATTGCCGCAAACATCAAGGATGCCCTGGGCGTGAGCATGCCCCGAGAAGAGGTTGCCTTTATCGCAATCCATTTGCTCGGCAGGGGCACGGGCGTGCCCGAGAAGGGCTCTGCCGTTATCTCGGACGAGATGTGGGAGATTGCTTCCGAGATGGTACGTGCGGTCAACGATGAGTTTAGGTTTGACTTTAGCGGCGATCTTGAACTTCGCATGAACCTTGCTCGGCATATCGGCCCTCTGGGCTATCGCCTTGAATATCACATGCATATGGATAACCCCATGCTGCCCGATATCAAGACGAGGTTTCCGTTGGCCTATTCGATGGCAGCTGGCACCTCGCAGGTACTCGAGCGTCATTTTGGCAGCCAGCCCTCTGATGAAGAGCTCGGCTACATCGCCATGGCATTTGCCCTGGCCCTCGAGCAGCAAGCCGACCAGCCGCGTCGCAAGCGCATCCTGATCGCGTGCGCCTCGGGAGCGGGAAGCGCCCGTATGCTCGAGCACCAGTACCGCAAGCAGTTTGGCATGTATATCGATTCGATTGAGACATGCGACGTCGCCCGCGTGGGAACGTTCGATTTTTCGCACATCGACTACGTGTTCACAACGGTGCCGCTCAACGTCAAGTTGCCCGTGCCCGTCCGCGAGGCCGATTTCTTCTTGGAGACGAGCGATGTCAACGCTATCCGCAAGGTGCTGAGCGACGACACTGCGCAATCGGACTCCGTAAGCTCTTTCTTTAGCCGTGCCCTGTTCTTCAACCGCGTTGAGGCGCCGTCGAAGCAGGCCGTTCTCCGATATCTCTCCGAGCGCGCCGTCGAGAGCGGCCGTGTCGATGCCCAGTTTGCCCAAGAGGTCGCCGAGCGCGAGAGCGCGAGTGCCACCTCGTTTGGCAATGGGGTAGCCATGCCCCATGGGATGCATCCCTTGAGCGCCGAGGCCTTTGTTACCGTGGGCCTGCTCGAACATCCCATTCTTTGGGACGAATACGGCCATGAGGTCGATATCGTCTTTATGGTGTCGTTTGCCCGGTCGGGCGGCGATGAGGCGCGGATCTTGAGCTCACTGCTCGCCGAGATCTTTATGGACCGCCAGGGGGTCGAGCGCCTACGCGAGCGCCGGTCCTGGCATGAGCTGATGGCGCTTGTGCAAGCGCATACGGCTTAAGACTTCTTTTGTCGATAACCCTGTCTGTCTACCTGCAATAAACCTCGAGGATTGCGGGCGGGAGATAGGCGTTTCGAATATTCAAGTACAAACCAAACATCACGGGAGAGGAGACCGTTATGGACGATCAGGGAACCGAGATGGTTTCGTTTCAGCTGGTCGCTGCAGCGGGAGAGGCACGCAGCCTTGCCTTCGAAGCCCTTGAAAAGGCAAAAGCGGGGGATTTTGACGCCGCCGCCAAACTCATGAAGCAGTCAAAGGATGCGGGAATCAAGGCTCACCACATCCAAACGCAGCTGCTTTCGACTGAGGCAGCGGGCGAGCATCTGTCGGTGGATGTGTTGCTGGTCCATGCTCAGGACCACCTCATGTGCTCCATGCTTGCTCAGGAGCTCGTGCAGGAGCTGATCTGCCTGTATGAGTGCACTGCAACCAAGAACGCCTAGCGGCGTGCGGTGACTATCCAACCAATCAATGCGAAGGGAATCCCTTATGAAGATCCTTCTTGTTTGCGCAGCTGGTCTGTCTACAAGCATTCTGATGAAGAAACTCGAGAAATATGCGGAGCAAAACGGCATCGAGCTCGATATCGATGCGGTGGGTATCGGCGAGTATCAGGAGACGTGCGCCAATTATGACGTGCTGCTCTTGGGGCCGCAGGTGTCCTACCAGCTCAACACCGTCAAGCAGGGGAGCGGTAAGCCGACCGCGGTCATCCCCGCACAGGACTACGGCATGGGCAACGCCGCCAACGTGCTGGCACTCGCCCAGTCGCTGTTGGGTTAGGAGGCAACCATGGAGAAGTTCATGACCCTGCTTCAGGAAAAACTGACCCCTATCGCCAATTTCTGCGGCACCGAGCGCCACTTTGCCTCCATGCAAAAGGGCTTTATGAGCGCGATCAGCTTCATCTTGGTATCTGCCGTCTTTATGATCCTCGCCAACCCGCCGGTCACGGCCGACCTGGTGGCGCAGGGCGGGTTCTGGTCCGTCTTTGGCCCTTGGCTCGATTTTGCGACGGCCAATAAGCTCACGCTGCTCATCCCCTTCAATATGACGATGGGCATACTGTCGGTGATCGTGACGTTCGCAATCGCCTATAACCTGGCGGGCACCTACAAGATGCCCAAGCTTAACGCCGGTATGACCTCGCTGGTGATGTTCCTGATCGCCGCGGCGCCGTCGTCCTACTACCAGCTTGCTGATGAGTCCGTGCTCCAGGCGGTCCCCTGCACCTATCTGGGTGCGCAGGGCCTGTTTACCGCCATCATCGTTGCCTTGGTCTCCGTCGAGGTCACGCGCTTCTGCCAGACCAAGGGCATCACCATCAAGATGCCCGATGGCGTGCCGCCGTTTTTGTCCGAAACCTTTGGCGCCATCGTACCTATGCTCGCCAACATCCTCATCTTCTTTGGCGGCAACCTGCTGATCCAGATGATCGATCCCGCGCTGTCCATCCCCTCGGTTATCGAGAAGCTGCTCGCTGCCCCGCTTTCCGTCGCAGTTGACTCTGTGCCCGGCGCACTGCTTATCTGCTTCATGACGCTGCTGTTTTGGTGCTTTGGCGTCCACGGCAACATGATCGTAATGCCCATCACCGCCCCGGTCTCGCTTGCCGCCTTTGCCGCCAACGCCTCGCTCTATGCTGCCGGGCAGCCGCTTGAGTTCCACCCGGTGCTCATGTCGTTGGCCATCAACCTCATCGGCGGCACGGGTAATACGTTCTCTTTTGTGTCGCTCTGCGCGTTTAGGGCAAAGTCGCAGCAGCTCAAGGCATTTGGCAGGGCATCGATCGTGCCGAGCTTCTTCCGTATCTCCGAGCCCGCGATCTTCGGCGCGCCCATCATCTTCAACCCGATCCTCATGATTCCGTTTGTGCTAGGCGGCATGATCTCGGCCCTGCTGTATTGGGGTGCGGTCTCACTGGGTCTTGTCTCTAACTTCTACATCTTGGTGAGCGGCACGTTCCCCATCTTCGTTCAGGGCTTTGTCCAGTGCCTCGACCCGCGCATCTGGGTGTTTACGATCGTTTTGATCGTGGTCATGGCTGTGGTCTGGTACCCGTTCTTTAAGGTGTACGATAACCAGCTCCTGGCTCAGGAGCAGGAGAACGCCGCGGCAGCTTCTGCCGAGGATGCTGAGTAGCATGAGTTACTTTGACAGAACGTCTGCCGCCGGTATGCCCGAGGGCTTTTTGTGGGGTGGTGCCCTCGCCGCCAACCAGGCCGAAGGGGGCTGGAACGAGGGCGGCCGCGGCATGTCGCACTCCGACCTGATCCCACAGGGTTCCGACCGCTGGGATGTAATGTTTGGCAGGCAAAAGCCCGTGGACGATCCGGACAGGCTGTATCCATGCCGCTGGGGCAACGACTTCTTCCATCATTGGCACGAGGATGTCGAGCTCTTTGCCGAGATGGGCTTTAAGTGCCTGCGTCTTTCAATTTGCTGGAGCCGTATTTTTCCCACAGGGATGGAGACCGAGCCCAACGGCGAGGGCTTGGAGTTTTACCGTCAGGTATTCGAGGCGCTGCGCGAGCATGGAATCGAGCCGCTTGTGACGCTGTCGCACTACGACTATCCGTTGGCTCTGGTCGAGCGCTATGGTGGCTGGCAAAGCCGAGAGATGATCGAGCGGTATGCGCACTACGTCGAGACCGTCGGACGCGCGTACCAGGGCCTCGTGCGTTATTGGCTTACGTTCAACGAGATCAACAGCGTGGCGCTGTCCTATCTCAACGCGGGTGTCACGCTCGAGGATGAGCGTGACCGTGCAGCCGTGACCGCGGCGTTCTCGCACCATATGTTTATGGCGAGCGCTCGCGCTGTCGAGATTCTGCACAAGATCGATCCCGCAAACAAGGTGGGTTGCATGGTCGCTGCCGGTGCGACCTATCCGTACCGTTGTGCGCCCGAGGACGTATGGCTTGCGTATGAGGAGGACCGCGGCCGCTACTTCTACACAGACGTGATGGCTGCGGGCGCCTATCCTGCTTGGAAGCTGCGTGCACTCGAGAAAGAGGGTGTTCACGTGCCCTTTGAGCCGGGCGATACGGAGTATCTGGCAGAGCATACGGTCGACTTCATTTCGTTCTCGTACTATTGCTCGCGCTTGGTGTGCGCCGATGACCAGGTGATCGCTGAGAAGGCGGAGGGCAACGTGTTCCCGACGCTGCGCAATCCGTACCTCAAGGATAAAGAGACTGCCTGGAAATGGCAGATCGATGCGCTGGGTTTGCGCGTGACGCTTGCCGGCTACCACGATCGTTACCATCTTCCGCTCTTTATCGCCGAGAACGGTGTGGGCGGACTCGATGCGCTGGAAGACGGCAAAGTCCACGATGCGTATCATATTGATTACCTGCGCAGGCATATTCTTGCGCTGCGCGATGCAATTGTCGAGGACGGTGTTGACCTGATGGGATACACGCCGTGGGGCTGTATCGATTTGGTGTCGGCCTCGACGGGGCAGATGAAGAAGCGCTATGGCTTTGTTTATGTCGATGCCGATGATACGGGCAAAGGCACGTTCGATCGCTACCGAAAGGACAGCTTCTGCTGGTATCAAAAGGTCATTGCATCAAATGGCGAGGACTTGAGTTAACCCTTGCAAGCCTGCTGCCCCCGTGGCCCGTTTCGGCCGCGGGGGCTTTTGCTATTTACCTAGTCCCCGATGAGACCCTCATTCTGTGGGTAGTCATTGGGGACGTTCTTAAAAGACTAGTCATTTAAGTCTGTCCCCAATGACTGCGGAAACCCGGCACTTGGGGACGTTCCTTTTCCGCCGGCAGCTTGGGATAGTCCTTAAAGCCCGCATCGATCAACTGCGGAAAGCGCATCCCAGAATGAGCTTCCAACATGGGACGCGGTTTCCCTTGAGGCCCTCAAACGGAAAATGCATCCCGGAAATATGCCGAAAAGTGGCTCTCAGTTTCCCAAGCAGGCCGCTAACGGAAAGCGCATCCCGCTATCGAACTTCAAAGCGGGATGCGCCTTCCGTGCCGGCAGTTCCGGGCAGTCTGGGGCCACTCATTTAAGTCTGTCCCCAGTGACTAGTAGTAGGCCCACATGGCTTCGACTTCGTTGAGGACCTCTACGACGCCCCAGCGTCGGGCGCTGCGGCTGGCCGAGTTGGGATCGAAGACTTCAATCTGGTCGGCGTCGTCAATACCGTAAAGCACAATGTAGTGGCCCACGTTGGTAAAGGTGCCCGGCCGAACGGCGGCGATGACGGGCGCTCCCGAACGCAGCACCTGAGTCATCGAGTCGCGATCGTTATGAAGCTCCGTTCCGTTAAGGCCCAGCTGCCATGCGCCGCGCGTCATAAATGACCATTCGGTGGCGCCGGTGGGGGCATAGTTGCCCGCCTCGGAAAGGGCGCACATGTCGACCGGTGTCATATCGGTGCGGCCGGTCTTAAAGATATAGACCATGGTGAGGCAAGTGGGACCGCAAGCGTTTTCGCGAATAGTGCCACCGGCATAGGGCAGCTCCGACCACGCAGGGTCGATCTGATAGATATGGGGCATCGTGCCGGCTTGCCATTGCGAGCGCGGAGTCGAAAAGGCGAAAGAATAACCGGGCGCGACGGGGGCCTTGAGCAGCTTGTCCTCGGCGGTGGGCTCGAGACCGGCCGAGCCGTGGGACATACAGGAGCTCATAAGCACAAAGACCAGACAGATGAGGATAGAGCACAGTGCGAGGCAAAGCCGACGAGCCGGCAGGGCGGGGCATTCACGTACGATGTCGAGCGGTAGGGCTTGCCGTCGCGTCCGCCTTGGGGATGCGAAAAGAAGCGGTTGATATGGATGCCGGGCTGACGTGCGCCGTTGCGGCGCAGTTGCGGAACCTCGGCTTGGCGCTGTCGAGTGCGCGCGCCCAAGCGGCTATCTTGCTGTGCGCTTGGGCCCGTGCTCGGACGGCCGCTCTGCCGTGTTCTGTTTGTCTGCTGCCGAGACGAAGGCCCGGGTTGCTCTTGAGGGCGTTGCGGATTGCTGCTCGTGGCACTTCTGGGCATCGGCGTGGTGCGGCCAGCAAGGCGAACGCTTTGTCGCCGTTGATCACCGTCGTTGTATCCGTATGCCATTCGTACCGCCTTGTCTCATGTATAACCTGTCTATCCTACAAAAAGGATGTGCAACAAATGGGTCCGAGCGTCAAAAGCTCGGTAAACGGTACGAAAGGCGCAAAACACACGGCCTCAAAAACATTTCTATATGCGTCCAATGAGCGTACGCCCGTCGGACGGGCGACAACAATGAGCGGCAAACCGTGCCGTTCGTCCCAAAAACGGCGCCACTCATATGCGAGTTCTGCCTTCGGTCGAGCCATAAGCGGTAGCGCGACGCCGAGGCCGTATCTTAAAGCCACGAAATAAAAGTGCGCGGCAAAACAGACCGCGCAAGGGGTGACGCCAAAGAGGCGTCAATAAGGAAAGGAGGGGAACAATGGCGGACAAGAACGCAGAAGTTGCAGTCGAAGGTAACGGTGGCATGAAGAAAACGCTTTCGCTCTGGAACTTCTTCACCATCGGTTTCGGTGCCATCATCGGTACCGGCTGGGTTCTGCAGGTCGGCGACTGGATGGTCGTGGGCGGCGGTCCCGTTCCCGCTATGATCGCATTCCTCTTGGGCGCGATCTTCCTCGTGCCCGTCGGAGCTGTTTTCGGTGAGCTCACGGCTGCTATCCCCATTTCGGGCGGCATCGTCGAGTATGTCGATCGTAGCTTTGGCCGTACGATGAGCTACATCACTGGCTGGCTCCTGGCCCTGGGCAACGGCATCCTGTGCCCGTGGGAGGCCATCGCCATCTCGACCCTCGTGTCCGAGATGTTCGGCAGCCTGCCCGGCCTTGAGTGGCTGCGCGCCGTCAAGCTCTACACCATCCTGGGCGCCGACGTTTACCTGTTCCCGACGTTGATCGCGCTCGGCTTTGCAGCCTACGTCATCTTCCTCAACTTCCGCGGTGCCAGCTCGGCCGCCAAGCTCCAGGCCTTCCTGACCAAGGCCCTGCTCTGCGGCATGCTGCTTGCCATGGGCGTCTCGCTGTTCACCGGTTCGCCGGAACACGCCATGCCCGTGTTCTCCCAGGTCACCGGTGCTGGCGGCGGCAAGCCCGCTACCGAGGGCACCAGCCTGTTCGCCGGCATCGTGTCGGTCCTGGTTTTGACCCCGTTCTTCTACGCCGGCTTCGATACCATTCCTCAGCAGGCTGAGGAAGCAGCCGAGGGCCTCAACTGGAACAAGTTCGGCAAGATCATCTCCCTGGCCCTGCTGGCCGCCGGCGGCTTCTACATGGTCTGCATCTACTCGTTCGGCACCATCCTCGACTGGCATGAGTTTGTTAAGAGCCCGGTTCCCGCGCTTGCCTGCCTCAAGGGCATCAACATGCTCCTGTACCTGGCCATGCTCGTCATCGCCACGCTTGGACCCATGGGCCCGATGAACTCCTTCTACGGCGCTACGAGCCGCATCATGCTCGCCATGGGCCGCAAGGGCCAGCTGCCCGAGAAGTTCGCCGAGGTCGATCCCAAGTCCGGCGCTCCCAAGCTCGCCTGCGCCGTTCTGGGCGTCATCACCGTCATCGGTCCGTTCCTGGGCAAGAACATGCTCATCCCTCTGACCAACGTGTCGGCTCTCGCCTTCATCTTCTCCTGCGGCATGGTCGCCCTCGCTTGCCTGCGCATGCGCTTCACTGAGCCCGACCTGCCTCGTCCCTACGAGGTGCCCGGCGGCAAGTTTGGCATCAGCCTCGCTGTCGCTGCCTGCGCCGTCATCATCGGCCTGCTCGTGGTCCCGTTCTCTCCCGCCTCCCTCAACATGGTGGAGTGGAGCATCGTGATCGGCTGGCTGGCCGTTGGCCTGGCCCTCATGGCCTTCACCAATTCCCGCAAAAAATAACGCCTAGCCGGGGCGGATCGGGTGCGCGGAATCCTCTCTCCCGCGCACCGAACCCGGCACCACTTGGGTAGCTTTGTGAGGCCTTAACCCAACACGGCCTCGCCCACTATATGGATCCATAAGGAGGAACCATGTCCACTAAGTATGCAATCGTTGGCGGTAAGCTCATCGACGGTACCGGTGCCGAGCCGGTCGAGAACTCCCTCGTTCTCGTCGACGACAACGGCAAGATCGAGTACGCCGGTGTCATGCAGGACCTTCCCGAGGGCGTTGAGGTTATCGACGCCGCCGGCAAGACCGTCCTTCCCGGCCTGATCGACACCCACCTGCACTTCTCGGGCAACCTGACCGACGATGACACCGACTGGGTCATGCAGCCGCTCCTCGAGAAGCAGGCTGTCGCCGTCAAGCAGGCCTACGACTGCCTCACCCACGGCCTCACCACCGTCTGCGAGATTGGCCGCTTTGGTATCCAGATCCGCGACTGCATCGACAAGGGCGTCTTCAAGGGCCCGCGCGTTCTGGCCACTGGCCTCGGCTTCTGCCGCGTTGCCGGCCACGGCGACTCCCACCACTGCACCCAGGAGCTCAACAAGGACTCCCACCCCTGGGGCGACCAGGTCGACGGTCCTTGGGATCTGCGTAAGGCCGTCCGTCGTCGCCTGCGCGAGAACCCCGATGCCATCAAGATCTGGGCTACCGGTGGCGGTATCTGGCGTTGGGACTCCGGTCGCGACCAGCACTACTGCTCCGAGGAGATTCAGGCCGTGGTCGAAGAGGCAAAGATGGTCGGCATCCCCGTGTGGAGTCACTGCTACAACAACCACGCCGCCGCCTACGATTCCGTTCGCTTTGGCTGCGAGCAGCTGATTCACGGCTTCGATATCGATGAGCGCACCATGGACCTCATGGCCGAGCAGGGCACCTTCTTCACCCCGACGATCGCCTTCCTGCCCACCTGGTACGCCACCTATCCGCCCGTCTACGTCCCCGAGCTGCACGACAAGTACGAGGGCACCCTGGTCGAGAAGGAGCTGCAGCGCAACTACGACTGCCTGCGCGAGGCCAAGAAGCGCGGCGTCGTCATGACGATCGGCTCCGACTCCTTCTCCTTCGTCACCCCGTACGGCACCTGCTCCATCGAGGAGATGTACGAGTTCGTCGACAAGATCGGTTTCACCCCGGTCGAGACCATCACCTGCGCCACCCTCAACGGTGCCAAGATGTGCCACATCGAGGACGAGACCGGTTCCATCGAGGCCGGCAAGTGCGCCGACCTGCTGGTCGTCAACGGTGACGTCGCCGCCGACATCCACGTGCTCAACACCGACAACATGGACGTCATCATGAAGGACGGCTGGATCGTCGAGGCTGGCACCTTTGGCGAGGCCAACAAATACAGCGCCTAAGATACCGTTTGTCGATAGCTGGATGTAAAACACAGTTTTTGATTGCATAATGCAATGGAGAGGGTCGCTTGCGGCCCTCTTTATTGCTATGGGTGCTACGGACAAGAGGGGATGACGGTGGATTTAAACAGGCTGATTCTGGGCAAGAGCTACAACTCTACCAAGGTCTTTCGTACGGCCCAGCATGTGGTTCAGGCCATCCTGCTCGGTGTTGTCGTTCCGGCGCTTATCCTGCTGCTTATCTGGGATTTAACCGATAATCCCAATCCCGTTCCGGGCGTTGTCGTTATTGCCGGCCTGGTCATGCTGTGCTTCTTTTTCTCGTATGTCTTTGTGGTCCCCGATGACCTCACATCGAGCGCAACCGACCGTACGCTTGCCATCGCATCAAAAATATTCGCCTATACGTCGCGCGGCCTTACGCCCGAAGCGGCCCTGGGCGCCTCTAAAATCATCCTGTCCGAGACCATCGCCTCTGCCATCTGCTTTACCGACGGCAAGCAGGTACTGGCAAGCTGGGGCGAGGACTCGGCAAAATGCCCTGCCGGCACCCCGGTGGTGCTCGAGACCACGCTCAACGTGATCGAGACGGGCGAGCAGAGCGTGTTTTCGCGCGATGCCTCGTATGAGACGGGTGGTTATTTTCCCCGCCTGCGCGCCGGTATTGTCGCACCGCTTACCGTGCGCGGGCATTGCGTGGGTACGCTCGAGCTGTACTATCCCCGCCTGAGCAGCATCGATATGCGCCAGACGGCGTTGGCCTCGGGTTTTGCCGATCTCATTTCCACGCAGCTCGCCAGCTTTGAGCTCGAGCGCCAGGACGAGCTTACGGCCCGCGTGGAGCTGCGCGCCCTGCAGTCGCAGGTCGACCCGCATTTTCTGTTCAATACCATCAGCACGATCGTGTCGCTCGTTCGAACCGAGCCCGACAAGGCGCGATCGCTGCTGATCGACTTTTCCAATTATTATCGTCAGACGCTTTCTGACTCCGATACGCTCACCACGCTCGAGCACGAGGTGGAACAGGGTACTCGTTACATCAACCTTATGCAGGCCCGGTATGGCGACGGCCGTCTGCGCGTCTCGGTCGACATCGACTTTGAGGTGCGCGACAGCATGGTGCCGCCGTTTATCTTGCAGCCGCTGCTCGAAAACTGCATCAAGCACGCACAGCGCGAGACCGAGCCGCTTTCTATTCGTGTTGGGGCTTTTGAGACCGATGACGGTCTGGAGATCATCGTCGAAGATGACGGCATCGGTATGAGCGAAGAAGTCTGCGCGCACCTGTTTGAGCAGCATCGCCGAGAGGAGCCCGAGAGCATTACCGCCGACGGCTCCATCAAGCGAGGCTGCGGCCTGGCGCTCTTCAACGTGCTTCAGCGCATCCATTTCTTTTACGGGGAAGATTCTGGCATGCGCGTGAAGTCCCAGGAGGGCGTGGGAACGCAGGTCATCGTCGAGCTGAACGGCGAGCCGCATGAGCCGGCGCCGATGAAGGTGTAGCGCGCGGTTGGATTGAGAGAAAAAAGAGGGGAAGCGCATATGTCCGAGGGATGGAACATCTTGGTGGTTGATGACGAGCCTCCTATTAGGGCTGAGCTACGTTATCTGCTGGAAAAGGATGCACGTGTGGGACAGATTGCCGAGGCGGGCAATGTCACCGAGGCCGTGGAGTCGATTCTGTCGAACAAGCCCGACGTGCTGTTTTTGGATATCACGATGCCCGGCCGCTCGGGAATCGAGCTTGCCGAGACGCTGCAGAACCTAAAAACGCCGCCGGTCGTGGTGTTTGTGACGGCATTTGCCGAGTATGCGGCCGATGCCTATAACCTCGATGCCATTGATTACGTCGTCAAGCCGGTCGAGGATGCCCGCCTGTCAAAGGCGCTCGATAAGATCGAGGCCGCCCTGGGCGTTCGTCGTGTCGTCCATGCTCCGCGCCAGCCCTTGCGCCTGACGGTGGATCGCGGGGGCAAAAAGGTGTTCATCCCCGTGGCGGATGTCTGCTACTTTGAGGCGCGTGCCGATTTTTGCAACGCCGTCTGCGCCGAGGGAACATATCTGATCAATGAGTCGATCTCTTCGCTCGAACGTCGCTTGGGCTCCGAGGGCTTTATTCGTGTTCATCGCAGCTATCTGGTCAATTTGGAAGACGTGCACAATGTTGAGATTGGCTCCACGGGGTTGATGGAGCTCAGGCTCGACCGCGTGAGCTCGACGGTGCCGGTGTCCCGTCGTCGTACCGCCGAGGTCAAGTCGCACCTGGGGCTTGCGTAAGAGGCTTGCGTGTCGTCGTTTACCATCGCAGGTTTGGCATGGGCGCGCGGTGGGCATAATGGGTGGAATCGAATGAAATCGAAAGGATTATTATGCCCGCGCTTATCACCCATCATCTGTTTGGCGAGGAAAGCATCGACCGTCTTCCGCAGGGCGTCATCACGTCCGATGAAGAGCGCATTGCCTTTATCTTGGGCAACCAAGGTCCCGACCCGTTTTTCTTTCACATTCTGACACCGCGTGTTTCCGACTGTACGCTGCTGGCGCAGGTCATGCATCGCTCGCGCATGTCTCGCCAGTTCGCGTGCCTGCGCGACGGCGTGTCGCATCTGCTGCCGCGCGACGCCAGCTTGGGTCGCGCCTTTGCGCTGGGTCTGCTGTCTCATTACGTGCTCGACCGCAACGCCCACCCCTTTGTCTATGAGCAGCAGTTTGGCATCGTGGAGTCCGATTCAGAGCTTGAGGATTCGAGCAGTCAGGTCCATGCCGTGATCGAGAGCGACCTGGATGTACTGATGCTGCAGCTTAAGCGCGATGGCGCTACGGTCGACGATTACCCGCCGGCGGGCGAGATCGTCACCACCGATCGCATCAGTCGCGTGGCCGGCGTGCTGATGAGCTATGTTGCCGGACGCGTGTACGGCATTGACATTCCGGCGGGGGAGTACGGTGCTGCCGTTGCCAATATGCAGCGACTTTACCGTGCGATTGAGCCGGCCGGCTCCGTAAAGACGCGCGCGATCTCGCTGGTTGAGGGGTTGGTGCACGACTACTCGCTGCTCGACGGCCTTGCCCATCGCGTGACGACGGAGCTGCCCGAGCGCACCGGTAACCTGGGCCATCTGACATGGAAGAATCCCTTTACCGATGAGGTCTCGAACGAGAGTTTCCCCGAGGTCTTTGATCGCGCGCTGGTCGATTACGAGTGCACGGTCGCGCGTTTTATCGAGACCGGTGACATGGAGGCCGTGACCGGTCACGTCAACTACAGCGGCCGCGTGCTCGGCACCGACGAGGAGTTCGACCGCGAGGAGTAGGGTCCGCTCCTGTCTCTTTGCCGAATCCTTACCGGCGCCTCCGTGCAATTGGGGTACGATGAACTAGCTGCATATCGGGCGAATACGAAGGGTCCCTGTCCATGAAATACACCAAGCTCGAGCGTAACTGGGTCATGTACGATGTGGGAAACTCGGCCCTCGTGCTGCTCAATACCTCGGTGGTGCCCATCTACTTTAACGCCATCAATACCGGCGCTTCCTCGGCAGACCTGGTGGTCGCTTGGGGCAACGCGCAGACGATTGCCTCGCTGGTCATTGCCATGCTCATGCCCATTCTGGGCGCGCTTGCCGATTACGCCGGCAACAAGATCAAGTTCTTCTTGGGCTTCTTCCTCACGGGCCTGGTTCTTTGCCTGGCGCAGGCTATCCCAATGTCCGCCATGGCATTTTTGACTGTGTACGTGCTGTGCACCATCGGCCTCAACTCTTCTATGACGTTCTACGACGCCATGCTGCCCGACATCACCACCGACGAGCGCATGGACGTCGTGTCCAGCTCGGGCTATGCCTGGGGCTACATCGGTTCCACCGTGCCGTTCATCATCTGCCTGGCGCTTATCATGGGTGGTCCCGCTCTTGGTGTCCCCACCATGCTGGCAACGCGTCTGTCGTTTGTCATCACTGGTGCCTGGTGGCTCATCTTTACCCTGCCGCTCATTCGCACCTATAGGCAGAAGTACGGTCGCGAGCGTGGTCCCGAGGACACCATCGGCCACATCGTGGGCGGCGTGTTCTCCGAGGTCGGACACACCATGCGCGAGATTGCCCACAACAAGACCGTGCTGGTCTACATGATCGCGTTCTTCTTCTACATCGACGGTGTGCACACGGTCATTTCCATGGCAACCAGCTATGGATCGGCTTTGGGCATCGACTCGACCCAACTGGTGCTGGCTCTGCTCGTTACGCAGTTTGTGGCCTTTCCGTCCGCCATCATCTACGGCAAGCTTGCCGGTCGCGTGGGCACACTCAATATGATCTTGGTGGCCGTCGCCGCCTATATGGGCATCGTGCTCTTTGCCGCGTTCTTCCTCAAGACCGCCTTTGAATTCTGGGTGCTTGCCATTATGGTCGGCCTGTTCCAGGGCGGTGTGCAGGCGCTCAGCCGTAGCTACTTCGGCCGCATTATTCCCAAGGAAAAGTCCAACGAGTACTACGGCTTCTTTGATATCTTTGGCCGCTATGCAAGTGTCATGGGCACCTTCTTGGTGTCGGTCGTCACCTCGCTGACCGGCAACCCCTCGCTGGGCGTCCTGTCTATCGGCGTGCTGCTGGTGGTGGGCTTTGTGCTGCTGGTCCGTCTGTCCCGCATGTCTCAGACGGCAGAGCAGGCCGCATAGGAACCTGCCGGTAATTGCGTCCGCCGCGATACTCTTTTGGGGTTATCCGCAATAAACATTCTGACTTTCGAACAATGATTGGCCCAAGTGGGTATGATGGAGTCAGCTAGGTCGCGGGGCGTCGCCTGTGTTTGGCGGCGTCCCGTTTTTGTGTTGCAGGGAGGGTAAGGCATGAACGCCACGGTCGTGATTCCAACGTATTGGGCGGGCGATGACGCTCGCGCAAACGCCCCTGGCACCTATGACCATTCGACACGACTCAACGCCGACAATCCCGAACTCGACCGCTGCCTGGTCTCGCTTGAGCAGGTACGTGACATCCCGCGCATCATCCTTTTGGTGGTCTGTCCCGTTTCTGCCACAGCCGATGTGTCGCTGCGCGTGCACGAGATTGTCGACGCGCATCCCACGCTCAAGGTCACCGTTGTTACCAACACCCAGGCCTCGCGCATCGCAGACCGGGTTGCTCAGATCGCACCCAAGGGTTCGGGCGAGTGCGTGAGTCTGCGAGGCTACGGCGCCATCCGCAACATGGGGCTAGCCTGTGCCGCTGTGCTGGGGCATGACGCGGTTATCTTTTTGGATGACGATGAGACTGTCATCGACGCCGACTTTATGAAGCGCGCGACCTATGCGCTGGGCCAGCAGACGCGTCAGGGCCTGCCGATTTTGGTCAAGAGCGGTTACTTTTACGATCGCGACGGATCCCCGCTGGCGCCCACGGACAAGGTGGGCATCTGCCATCGTTGGTGGACCAAGCGCATCGAGTTCAACCGTTGGATGAAAAAGGCGCTCTCGGGCACCCGCATCTCGCGCTCCAACTACGTGTGCGGCGGCCTGATGGCCCTGCACGCCCGCGCCTTTACGCGTGTGGCCTTTGATCCGTTTATCACCCGTGGCGAGGATCTGGATTACCTCTTTAACATGCGCATGTTTGGCTATGACGTGTGGTTTGACAACGAGTGGGCCGTTCGTCACCTGCCGCCCGAGTCCGAGAAGCGCTCACCGCGCTTTATGCAGGATGTATACCGTTGGTACTACGAACGGGCCAAGTTGACGTTCGCCGCGCATCAAAAGGAGCTCATCCCCGTTACGGCGGCATCGCTCATGCCCTACCCGGGCCCGTGGATTTCGCGCGAGCTCGACGACCGCGTGCGCAAGACCGCTATGGTCCGCAGCGTGTTTACCCGCGAGCATGAGGGCTACCTGCGCATCTGGCGCCATGGTATCGACGAGGCAAAGGCCTATGCGCGCCAAAACGCTGCAAGCTATCTGCGTTTCCAGAGCTTTTGGCCCAAGATCATGGACGGGCTTTGGCGTGACGCACAACTGATCAGTATCCTGGAGGGGGCCGAATGATCGACCGCCGCGCCCAGCGCGATAGTTCAATATCAATCTTTCGCATCATTGCCGTTGCCTGCGCCATTTGCGTGCTGGTGTACTTTATTTTTGCCTTGGTGACCGGTATCGAGCCGATCGCCACGGTGATTGCCTGCGCGCTGCTGTGCATCTTTCTGTGCATCTTTATCTTTTTGACGCTCAATCCCGATTCGGTGCGCTCCCAGTACACCGAGGAGACGCTCTCGGTGGCCTCGGCCATGCTCGAGGACATTAAGGGCGGTCTGACGCAGGAATCGGCGCGTTTGGTGTGCCGGCGCATTTTGCCCGAGACGCGCGCCATGACGGTGGCCATCACCGACGAGGACAACGTGCTTGCCTGCGCGGGCGAGTTTGAGGAAAAACTGCTGCCCGATACTCCCATCCACACGCTTGCCACGCGCTACGTTATCGAACATGGCATCGTGCAGTCGTTCAACCGTATGGTGGATGTCGTGGGTTCGGACGGCTCGCACAACCAAGTCCCCGCCGGCATTATCGCTCCCATCAAGGTGGGCGATCGTACCGTCGGCACGCTCAAGTTCTACTACAAGACCCCGCGCGCCGTCGACCGTACCCAGTACGCGCTTGCCTCGGGCTTTGCCGAGATCTTGTCCACGCAGCTCGCCATCCACGAGCTCGAGGTGCAAAAGGAACTCACGGCGCGCGCTGAGGTGCGTGCGCTGCAGGCGCAGATTAACCCGCACTTCCTGTTCAACACGCTGAACACCATTGCATCGTTTACGCGCACCGACCCGTTGCGGGCCCGCGAACTGCTTCGTGAGTTCTCATCGTTCTATCGTGCCACGCTCGACAACTCGGGATCGCTTATTCCGGTCTCGCGCGAGGTCGCACAGACCAAGCGCTACCTTACCTTTGAGAAGGCCCGCTTTGGCGAGGACCGCGTGCTTGCGACGTTCGATGTGTCCGAGGACGTGGAAGATACGCTGGTGCCGGCGTTCGTGATCCAGCCGATTGTCGAGAACGCCGTACGTCATGGTATGGGCGATGACGACGCCCTGAGGATCGACGTGACCGTTCACCAAGACGGCGAGGATGCAATCTTGATTGCCGTGGCCGATAATGGCGTGGGCATGGATGAGGGTACCGCCGCCAGACTGTTTGACGAGCGCTCTGCCCGTCCCGACGCCAGCTCTCCCCAGGGTGGCGGCGCCGGTGTGGCCATGCACAATATTTCGGAGCGCATCCATCGCTTTTATGGGCCGCACTCCTATACGCGTGTCGAATCGGCGCCGGGCAAGGGCACCAAAGTGCTCCTTCATCTTGATTTGTCAGAGAGCATCTTTGACATTCAAGAGTAAAATAAAAGGTTACGGGCTCAACGTCATGCGACGGATGCCCGGCGTAGTTAGTTGACGAAAGGTTTTATCCCTATGCTGCGTGCGATGATTGTGGATGATGAGGCGCCGGCTCGCTCGGAGCTTCGCTTCCTGCTCGAGCAAACGGGCAAGATCGGCACGATCACGGAGGCGTCGAGCGTCCGCTCCGCCATCGAGATGCTTATGGAAAGTCGCGTGGATGTCGTGTTTCTCGATATCTCGATGCCCAGTGCCTCGGGCCTGCAACTTGCCGAGGCGCTGCATAAGCTCAAAAATCCGCCGGCGATCGTGTTTGTGACTGCGTATAGCGACCATGCGGTCGAGGCATTCGACGTGGATGCCGTCGATTATCTGATGAAGCCGGTCGAGGAAGCTCGCTTGGATCGCGCGATCGAGAAGGTCATGCAACGCGCCAAGCCGGTTACGGACAGCAAAGTGACCATCGAGCGTATCCCGGTGGAAAAGGGCGGCCGCAAGGTGCTCATTCCCGTGGATGACATCCGCTTTATCATGGCAAAGGACGATTACTCCTGCATCTATACCGTCGATGATCGCTTTTTGTCGACGACCTCGCTGGCGCAGTTTGAGGCCAAGCTCTGCGACTTTGGCTTCTTCCGTGTTCACCGCCGCTATATCGTCAACCTAGCGTGCGTCACGGACGTTGAGACGGTGCCCTCGGGCGCCATCCAGCTGGGCATTACGGGCGTCGACGAACGCGTGCCGGTTTCTCGCCGCCGCGTCGTGCCGCTCAAGAAGGCTCTGAGTCTCTAGCACACTGGCCCCGCAGCCCTGTAGACCCATCGTCTGCGGAGCCGTGGGGCCTTTTTGTATGTATCTGCCGAATCGTTTTATGCGGAAGGGATCCCATGAACAGTGCAAGCGCCAAGCGTATCGACATCATCTCGGACACCCACGGCTATTTATCGCCTGCGCTCCTGGACGAGCTTGAGGGCGCAGACCTGATTATCCACGCCGGCGACCTTACGTCAGAGATGGACTACGAGCACCTATGCACCATCGCCCCCGTGCGGGCCGTACTGGGCAACAACGATTACTACCGCGACTACGGCCCCGATGTAGACCGTCTTGCGCTCTTTACTTACGAAGGCCTCAAATTCGCCGTAGCCCACTACCGCGAAGACCTTCCGGTGGGATCCGTGGACGTAGCCATCAACGGCCACACCCACGTAACCAAAGAAGCCCAAGTGGGCCGTTGCCTAGTCCTCAACCCGGGCAGCGCCAGCTATCCCAGAGGCACCCGAGGCCCCACCATGGCCAGAATGCTCGTTAAAGACGGCAAGATCCTAAGCACCAAGTTTATTGACTTGGACTAACCGCAACAAAAACGGGGGATGCAAGCCGCATCCCCCGTTTTTGTTTCAGCAAAAGGCAGAGCTTCAGCGACAACCTTAGACACCCCCGCCGAGGAGAACGGGGACCTCGAGCCGCGGAAGCGGCGAGGAACAACAACGACTCGAACAAAGTGACGGCAGGGAGGGTCTCCGGGGCTGGGGGCGGGGGTTAAGTTTGTCGCGAGTTCCGCACGCAAAGGAAAGCACTTAATGTGCTTTCCGTCTTGCGCAGGACTGTAGAGCAGCAAACTTAACCCCCGCCCCCAGCCCCGGAGACCCTCCCGGAGGGACCGAAAAATTTTTTCAAAAAAGTTGTTGCGCGCCGGACAGACTTCTGTGTATACTAATCCCCGCAGCGCACGCGAGCGGAAACAAACGCGAACGTCTGCCTGGGGAGTTAGCTCAGTTTGGTTAGAGCGCCGGCCTGTCACGTCGGAGGTCGCGGGTTCGAGCCCCGTACTTCCCGCCAACGCAATTAAAGCCACGTCTTCGGACGTGGCTTTTTGCGTTTGATGCACTTTGTTTCGATAGAACGATCGCCCTGGCGCATCTTCGCCCAGAATCCCCGCGCCTTCGGGAACGCAAGTAAAATCTAATAAGTATATTTGTCTGAACAACAGCTTTGTTGCGCAACACCTGTTCAACGAGACAGGGGGTTAGGCTATACTAAATTGCACTGTAGGCCGCATCTGATGCATTTCGCTCCGAGCGCGGCGTTCAGTGGATATCCGATTTACCATTTGGATGTCCTAGCGGTCATTTAGCGTCTCGACACAAGCTCGGCCCCGGAGCTCGTTCGAGCTGTTCGTATTCCTTGAAAGGGGAAAAATGGACATATCGAGGAAGACTGATTACGCCCTTCGTATGTTGGCGATGCTTGCCGAGGATCCGGAGCGTTTGCTTTCTGTTCGCACCGCTGCCGAAGAGGTCAATGTTCCGTATTCGTTTGCACGCTCGATTCAGCACGGCTTGGTCCAGGCCGGTATTGTGGAGAGCCTGCGTGGCGTCCACGGTGGCATGCGTCTCAAGGTCAGTCCGGACGACGTCACCATTCGTCAGGTCGTCGAGGCCGTTCAGGGTCCTATGGTTATGAACGATTGCACCGCGCCTGATGGTGACTGTGCGCGCATGGGCGCGTGCTGCTATCATCCCCTGTGGGCCGGAGCCCAGGCGTTGATGCGCGACTACCTCGATTCCGTTTCGCTCGGCGACATCGTCGCTCACCGCCAGTTCCCGGCCGTCGATCCCAAGTTCGCCGACCGCGAAGCGTTTCCCGAGTACGCCACCTGCGCGTGCGCTTGCCGGGAGGAATAGCGCCGCATAAGGAGCATAGCCATGATTCAGGACCCCTTTCGTTCGATGATTCGTTCGGAAGGGGTCCTGCGTTATCGCGACCTTCCGTGGCGCCGCACACGCGATCCGTACATCATTTGGCTTTCTGAGGTCATGCTGCAGCAAACGCAGGTGCCGCGCGTGGAGGCGCGCATGCCGGTGTGGCTCGATCGTTTTCCGACTGTGCAGGCGCTTGCCCAGGCCGCGCCTTCCGATGTTTTGGACGCTTGGCAGGGGATGGGCTACAACCGACGCGCTCTGGCGCTCCACAAGGCCGCCCAGCGCGTTATAGAGGACTGGGACGGGGAGTTTCCGCACGAGACACGTGACTTGGTCGCTCTTCCTGGTATTGGCCCGGCAACGGCGCAGGGTATCCGGTCGTTTGCGTTTGATCTTCCGGGCGTGTATCTGGAGACCAACGTGCGCACGGTCTTTCTGCATCACTTCTTTCCCGATATGCCGGCTGTTCCCGATCGCGAGCTGGTGCCGCTGATCCAAGCCGCCTGTCCGGCGGCCCCCGGTGCGGCGACCGACGAGATCGCTCCCTTTGCCGTGCCGCTCGATGATGCCGACACGCCGCGCGCGTGGTATTACGCGTTGCTGGATTACGGCGCATATCTAAAAAAGACGTTGCCCAATCCGTCCAGGCGGTCGGCGGGCTATAGCCGTCAATCAAAGTTTGAGGGCTCACGTCGCCAAAAGCGCGCGCATATCGTGCGTATGTTGCTGGCAGCGCGCGATGGCCAGCCGGCGGGGATTACGCTTGCTGATACCGTGGTGGGCGTTAACGAGATGGAAGCGGCAGCCGGTCGCGGGCCGGTCGAGTGCGACTTGATCGCGGGTATTCTAGCTGACCTGGAGCATGAGGGCTTTTGCCGAGCCGAGGGCGATCGGTGGCTGAGCATTTAGCCCGTGCAAATCTGAAGAACAGGATTGTAAGGTTTAGATTTTCGGCAGGGGGTACCATAAAATAAGGCCGCTCAAAGCCTATGGGCGGCATGTATTGAAGGGAAGTACACCTATGGATTTTGAGAGCTCCCAAACCAAGAAGAACCTTGAGACCGCTTTTGCCGGTGAGTCCCAGGCGCACACCAAGTATCGCTACTATGCATCCAAGGCTAAAAAGGACGGTTACGTTCAGATCTCGAATATCTTTGCCGAGACGGCGGGTAACGAGTCCGAGCACGCCAAACTGTGGTTTAAATATCTGCACGACGGCGCCGTTCCGGGCACTCTGGACAACCTGCGCGACGCCGCCGCGGGCGAGAACTACGAGTGGACCACGATGTATGACGAGTTTGCCAAGACCGCCGAGGAGGAGGGTTTTGCCGAGATCGCCGAGAAGTTCCGTGGCGTCGCCGCCGTCGAGAAGGCCCACGAGGAGCGCTACAACAAGCTCGTCGAGCGCATTGAGTCGGGCGAGGTGTTTGAGCGCGAGGGCGTAAAGGTGTGGAAGTGCCTGAACTGCGGACATCTGCACGTTGGTGCCGAGGCACCTGAGGTGTGCCCGGTGTGTAACCACCCCAAGGCGTACTTTGAGGAGCAGGTGGTGAACTACTAGCGCTTGGCGCTGGCTGCTGCGGAGCGCAGGGCGGGGAAATACCTTTCCCTCTCGCTCACGGCTTCGCAGAGTCGCGCGAGGCAAAGGTATTTCCCCGCCTTGCGCTCCGGCGTTGGGTCGTCGCGTGCTCGATACAGAAAAGCTGATAAAAAAGGTTGTGTGCCGCCCCTTTTTGGGGCGGCACGTTTTTGTGGGGTCCCGGTCTCCACAATTTTCGTCAAGCTATTGGTTAGATTTTGGTCAGTTGGCGTAAGGGTGGAAGGCCAAAAGATTGCTGGCGAAAAAAGCTCAGAGAAAGTGCTGGTAGGGGAGTTGTTGAGCTTTTCGACAGCTTTTGAGCAAAAGAAACTTTGTGGCTATTGCCGGCGATTGCGTTGTCGCGGTCATGGCGGTGCGGGATGCTGGTCGTAAGCGTCGAATGCTCCGATTTTGGAGGCCAGCATGGATCTGTTTCTTGAGACTCCGCAGCGACAAGCTGAGCGCATGCTGCGTCAGCAGCAACGACTCATGGAGATGCAAATGCAAGGGGCGGCAGCCCAGCCCTTTGCGCAAAATGTCGTGCCCGCTGCTGTACCTGCAGCTGTGCCCGGGTGTGAATCGGCGCCAGAGGCCTATTCCGTACAGCAGGATTCATATGCGCAGGAGCTCGCGTTCGATAAACGTCGTGCGCGTCACCGTCGCTGGGCCCAGCGCCTGCGTACGCTGGCGATGATCGTGCTGATCCCGCTGGGGCTCGCGGTAATCTTCTTGGCCTCATATGCCCTCACGTGCATTCTCAACGGCGCCTCGCCCAATGAGGTACTTCAGCACTTGGCAGCTCTCGGTCAGCGCTTGGGGGATGCCGCAGCAACCATCCGCGCCAGCTGGGAGAGCTAGCGGACCAGCACCCATAGTGCAAAGGTAACTTGTCTGCGCTCGATTGGACATGAGCTGCGTTTGACAGGGTAAGATTGATCGCGGTTTTGATTGATGATCGATTGGGTTTGTTGGGCGGAGTTTATGTCTGCAATTGATATTGCACTTATTGTGATTGCTTTGGTGGCGGTGGGGGTCGCTGCGGCCTGTGCCCTGCAGCTCAAGGGCCTTCGTGCCGAGTTGCGGGAGCGTGGCGACAGTAGCGCGGAAACGCTGGCAGCACTCGAGCAGGCCAACAACGCGCTCGATGCCCTGAACGTCGCGCTGGCCGAAACACGCCGCACGGCCAATGCCATCGCGCAGCAGCAGACGACCGATGCGGCCGTGGAGCAGCAACGTTACCTGGCCATTGCACGCGAGTTCTCGCAAGCTGGTGACCGGATGGATGACCTGCGCCGTGAGACGGCCCAACAGCTCGGCGCCAATCGCGAGGGCATCGAGCATCGCCTGGACAAGGTGCGCGAGACGGTCGATGCTCAGCTGGGCGCCATCCGCAAAGACAACAACGTGCAGCTCGATCAGATGCGCGCGACGGTGGACGAGAAGCTCTCTCGCACGCTCAACGATCGCCTGTCGGCATCGTTTAAGCAGGTGAGCGACCAGCTCGAGGCCGTGTACAAGGGCCTAGGCGACATGCAGTCCATCGCCACCGGCGTGGGCGACCTTAAGCGCGTGCTGGGCAACGTGAAGGCGCGTGGCATTTTGGGCGAGGTGCAGCTGGGTGCAATTCTGGCGGACATCCTTACACCCGACCAGTATCTGGAAAACGTCGCCACCAAGCCCGGCGCCTCGGAGCGCGTTGAGTTTGCCGTCAAGCTGCCGGTGGACGAGGGCGACCCCGTGCTGCTGCCGATTGACTCCAAGTTTCCGGGCGACGCGTACGAGCATCTGCTCGATGCCCAGGAGTCGGGCGACGCGGATGCCGTCGCCGCCGCGCGCAAGACGCTTGACGCTATGGTCAAGCGCGAGGCAAAGGACATTTGCGAGAAGTACCTGAGCGTGCCCGCGACCACCAACTTTGGCATTATGTTCGTTCCGTTTGAGGGGCTGTACGCTGAGGTCGTCAGCCGCCCCGGGCTTATCGAGACCCTGGGCCGCGACTATCATGTCAACGTTGCCGGCCCTAGCACCATGGCGGCCATTCTCAACAGCCTGCAGATGAGTTACCAAACGTTTAAGCTGCAAAAACGCACCGACGATGTACTGCGCGTGCTCTCCGCTGTCAAGGCCGAGCTGCCGCGCTATCAAAAGGCGCTGCGCCGCGCCCAGCAGCAGATCGAGACCGCGGGCAAAACGGTCGAGGGCATCATTACCACGCGCACCAACGTCATGGAGCGCAAGCTCAAGGACATCGACGCGCTGGAAGACGCCGACCAAGCCGATGAGATCTTGGGGCTCACGCCCGCGGGCCTTCCCACAGACCAAGAAGACGAGGACTAATTGCAACAAGACGGCGGGGCGCCGGCGCAAACGCGGATGCCCCGCTGCTTTTCGCATCGTGCTTGCCTGAAGTGCGCTTCAATGTGCAACAATGGCGTTTCGCCCTATCAGACGCGAAAGGAAGCCCATGTCTCAGAGAAGCACCAGCCCGCTCAGCCGCTCCACCGTGCGCCGCACGCTGCAGCGTTTTTGGGACGTCACGCGCACACAGCCGCTGATTGTCTTTCTCTCGGTGTTCTCGTCGGCGGGCTACATCTTTTTGCTCACGTTTGCCAACACCTACGTGATGGCCCTCATTGTCGACCGCATTCAAGTCGGTCCCGTGGCGGGTGGCCAGGTGTTTGAGGTCTTCGGCCCCTATATCCTGGCGCTCGTACTCGTTAACCTGGTGGGTCAGATCCTCTCCAAGCTACAGGACTACACCGTCTACAAGCTCGAGATTGCGGGCAACTATCACCTGGCGCGTCTGTGCTTCGACACGCTCTCCAACCAATCCATGACATTCCATACCAGCCGCTTTGGCGGATCGCTTGTGAGCCAGGCAAGCCGTTTTATGAGCGGCTATACGGGTCTGGTGGACGTAACGGTGTATTCGCTCATCCCCACCATCACCTCGGTCATCTGCACCGTGGCCGCACTCGCCCCGGTGGTGCCGACGTTTACCGTGATCCTGGTGGGCATCATGGTCGTCTACATTGCGTTTGTCTGGCTTATGTACAAGCGCATCATGCCGCTTTCGGCCGCGACGTCCGCCGCGCAGAACAAGCTCTCGGGCGTGCTCTCCGACGCGGTCACGAACATCTTGGCCGTCAAGACTTGCGGGCGCGAGGACTTTGAACGTGATCTGTTCGATACCGCCGACCGCGCCGCGCGCGACGCCGAGACGGTCTCGATGCGCGCCATGATGCAACGCAACTTTACGACCTCGGGCCTTATCGTCATCACCATGGCTGTGGTGAGCGTGTTCGTCGCGGGCGGCAACGCGTGGTTTGGCATCTCGGCCGGCACGCTCGTCATGATCTTTACCTATACGTACAACCTCACCATGCGCCTGAACTACGTGAGCTCCATGATGCAGCGCATCAACCGCGCGCTGGGCGATGCGGCCGAGATGATGCGCGTGCTGGACGAGCCGCGTCTGGTGGCAGACGACGAGAACGCCTCCGAGCTCAAGGTGCGCGAGGGCGCGATTGATTTTGAGCACCTGAGCTTTGCATACCGTGATGCCGCGGCGGACGAGAGCGTGTTCGACGACCTGACGCTCCATGTGGCGGCGGGCCAGCGCGTGGGCCTGGTGGGCAAATCGGGCTCGGGCAAGACGACGCTTACCAAGCTGTTGCTGCGCTTGGACGATGTGCAGGGCGGCCGCGTGCTCGTGGACGGCCAGGACGTCTCGCGCTGTACGCAGCAGAGCCTGCGCCGTCAGGTGGCCTACGTGCCACAGGAGGCGCTGCTGTTCCACCGCTCCATTCGCGAGAATATCGCCTACGGCCGCCCCGACGCCACCGACGAGCAAATTCGTGAGGCGGCGCGCCTGGCCAATGCCCTGGAGTTTATCGACCGCCTGCCCCATGGCTTTGACACCATGGTGGGCGAGCGCGGCGTTAAGCTTTCGGGCGGCCAGCGCCAGCGCGTGGCCATTGCCCGTGCCATCCTCACCGACGCGCCGATTCTGGTACTCGACGAGGCGACGTCTGCCCTCGATAGCGAGTCCGAGGCGTTGGTGCAGGAAGCTCTCGAGAACCTGATGCGCGGCCGCACCTCCATTGTGGTGGCGCATCGCCTGTCCACCGTGGCGGCGCTCGACCGCATCGTGGTGCTGGCGGATGGCGAGATCGTCGAGGACGGCACGCATGTGCAGCTCGTCGAGGCGGGTGGCGAGTACGCGAGTCTGTGGAGCCGTCAGACCGGCGCATTCTTGGAGGCGTAAGCGTCTAGGACGTGGGACAATTGTGCCCATAAGTTTATTGTGCCGTTGAGCCGAGGAGTCGTTATGCCACGCGAGACCAATGCCGCCAAGCGCGAGCGCGCCATCGAGGTGTGTGAGCGCCTCAACCGTCGCTATGGCCCGGTCGAGTGCTTTTTGGACCACGAGAATCCCTTCCGCCTGCTGATCGCGGTGCTACTCTCGGCGCAAACGACCGACGCGCAGGTCAACAAGGTGACGCCGCGGCTGTTTGCCCAGTGGCCCACGCCCGAGGCCATGGCCGGGGCGAGCGTGGCTGACGTGGCGGACACCATTAAGTCACTCGGCTTTTATAAGAGTAAGGCCAAGCATGCCGTGGAGGCCGCGCAGATGATCGTCACCGACTATGACGGCGAGGTGCCGGCCGACATGAAGGAACTCGTGAAGCTGCCGGGCGTGGGACGCAAGACGGCGAACATCGTGCTCAACGTGGGGTACGGCATCGTGGAAGGCATCGCGGTGGATACGCACGTCAACCGCATTGCGCACCGCCTGATGCTGAGTCCCAAGACGCATGCCAAGGAACCGCTCAAGACCGAGCAGGATCTGCTCAAGATTTTGCCGCACGAGTATTGGGAGTCGGTCAACCATCAGTGGATCACCTTTGGTCGCGAGATCTGCGACGCCCGCAAACCCAAGTGTGACGAGTGTCCGCTGGCAGATTTGTGCCCCAGCGTGCGCGTGGCGGGGTAGGGCTCGGCACGTTTTGCCGGCGTCCGAAGACGGCGGCTAATGTTGCGCAACATATTTGGGCCGCGAAGGCTCAATATGATGGCGACAGATGCCGTTTGTTGTGAGGGGATGCCCGAATATGTTTTGCACCAAGTGTGGCTCCGAGATGCCCGACGGAACCGATTTTTGCACGAACTGCGGGGCACGCATGGGCGCCGCTTCTCCGGCTGCCGCGCCTGCTGAGCCCGCGCCGATGCCGGCGGCAGGGATGCCTCCCGTGCAGAAGAAGTCGCATAAGCGCGCGGTGATTGTCGGCATGTGCGTGGTGGGCGTGCTGGTGGCGGGCGGTGCCGCTCTGGCGCTGACCGGCGTACTGGGTCCGCTTGGGCAGGGCAGCTCATCGCAGGTTACGGTGCTGGGGTCCGACGAGGGTTCGGCCGAGCATAAGGACAAGGGAAGCGCCAAGGAGAAGCCTACCGCCGACGAGGACGAGGCGGATGAGCCCGAGCAGACGGGCAGCAGTGTAAAGGTTGACCTCAACGACCAGGCAACCTATGCCGCCGCAAACCTGTTTCTGTCGAACTTTACGGAGGAGGACTTTGGCTACAACAAGAATGACCCGAGTTCGCTGTTTGACGTAACGGATGGCTTGTCTGCAGAAGAGCAACGCGACATGACGTTTTTCATCTTTAACCATTTTCTTGACAACGGCTCAAAGCGCGTAGAGCGGGGAAGCGACATCGGCGGGAAAAGATACGGGTTTAAAATCGCGATAGATGCCGTACATAGCGAAATGAATCGCCTTTTTGGAATGACGCTTTCCGATGACGAAATGCAGTTTGATGACAATGAGGGGAAGTACGACGAAGTCATTCAGGCGCTTGGGACGAGGGCTACGGTCCAAGACGGATACCTGTATTTCAACGAAGAACACGGGGTTGCGAAAATAGCCGTTCCGGCAATCGTTACAGCGGCGGAGGACCTTGGAAACAACACGTACCGCCTGACATTTGAGGCATATGTTGCGCAGAGCTATAACGGTGGCCCATCCCCGCTGGTCTCGGATGTCCCCGAGAGCGTTTACGGGCTGCCTGCCGATCAGCTGAAGGCGACGATTGGAGTCGACTCTACGTCTGCGATGTCCGGAACTGCCGTGGTAAAGGTCGCCGCCGGTGACGGTGCTCCTGCCTTCGCCCTGCAAAGCATTAATTACGACTAGATTTCGGAATTAGAATTTGTCTCCATCACGCCAGGCGGCTCGGCCGTCTGGCGTTTTTGTTGCGGGGCTGGGTGTACGCTTGAGCTGGAGTATATGTTGCCTCCCGCTGCCTCATGCAAAAATGTGTTGCTAATTTAGAAGGCTATTCAAGCGTGTCGAAGTCGTGGCGTGCTGGCGTAGCATGAGCAAAAAAATCAAGCAATGGAGGACAACGTGGCAACATTGAAGACGCGAGAGCTTGAAGATTATTTTGAGCGCATCGTGCGCAAGCGCGAAGGTGACCTGCCTGGTCGTCGCAAAGGCGACGAGCACTTGTCTCAAACCCATGCGCTCTACCACGGCGATCCTGCGCCCTGGGCTCTGACGCCAAAGATATTCGACAAGAACATGACGGCGCTTCTTAAAGAGGCCGCCGAGCGTATGTACGGCATCATGGACAAGGTGACGCGGGCGTTTTGCTCCGATGCGTCCGTGCGTGCGTGGTTTCGCATGGATCCGGCTTTTGCTGACCTGTGCGCTATGGATGCCGGCTATGATTGCCAGATTCCCCTTGCGCGCGTCGATATCTTTCTTGACGAGGACACCGGGTCGTATACGTTTTGCGAGCTCAATACCGATGGCAGCGCTGGAATGGTAGTGACCGATGCGGTCTGCCAAGCCGTGCGAATGACACCTTCCTTTGAGGAGTTTGCGTCCAATCATCCCGGCTTTCGGCAGTACGATTTGTGCGGTAGCTGGATAGATGCATTGTTTGAGACCTATGCAGAGTGGGAGCTGGCCCATCCTCGCCGCACCGAGGATAGTGCACGATCGGACGACGGGGTCCGCGTTGACGAGGGACCCCATGCACCGCAATCAAAGATCTATCCCGCTTCGGTGGCAATCGTCGACTATTCGGAAAGCATCGACTTGGAAGATGCGGCTCATTTTGCCGACCTTATGAGGCGGCGAGGTGTAGTCGCACGCTTTGCGGATGTGCGCGACCTGCGAATTGCCGAAGACGAGAGCGGTGCTAGGCGCCTGTGCGATGCCGCTGGTCCTATTGATTGCGTTTGGCGGCGCGCGGTGACCGGCGAGCTGTGGGATAAGCCGTGCGAAGGACGCTCTGCCTTAATCGAGGCTGCCCAGGAAGGGCTTGCGTGCATCGTCGGTGGATTTAGAACATGGCCGTGCGCGACTAAGACTGTTTTTGCGTATCTGTGGTCTGAGGCGGGTCAGTCCTTGTTAAGCCCGGAAGAGCAGGCGTTTATCCGGGAGCATGTGCCCTATACCGAGATTCTGGATGAAAGCACTCCGTTGTCGCGATTTGCCGAAAAGGATCGGTGGATCGTCAAGCCGTGCGGCGGCTACAACGCGGTCGGCGTTGTTGCCGGCTTGGATGCCACGGAGCGGGAATGGTCTCAGGTGCTTGCTCGCGCCGCGGCCGCTGGGGCGATTGTGCAGGAGTATGCTCAGCAGTATCAGACTCCCTGCTTGCGCGGAACGCTTGTCGATGGGCCGCATCGAGGAGAGGTGCCCAAAGGGCTGATGGATGAGCTTGGCTTTGCGCCCGCTTCCAATATGGAAGGCCTGTATCTGTATCGCGGCCGTTTTGCGGGTGTGTATACACGCGTCGGTTTTGCCAACACTATAGGCGAGTGGACGAGCCGCTTAAACGTTGCGAGCTTTTTTGAGGAATAGCCGTTTCTTGGGGCACCTTCCGTGGTTGCGGCGTTCGACGTGACGGGGAAATTTTGGCGAAGCCGGTGAGTCCAGTTCTATCTGGCGTTTTTGTTGCGGGGCTGGGCGTACGCTTGAGCAGGAGTCCTCTCCATGCGCTACCATGACAGGCAATGATTTTTGACGTACGACCCGCCGAGCTTGCCCCGGCGGGCTTTTGGCGTTGCAATGCCGGAGGAACAGCATGCTCATTCACCGTATAGCCGCGCAGCTCTACACTGCCGAGGCGCTGCAGACTGTCGAGGCCGGACTCGATGCCGGCGAGGACGTGACGCTGGCCGTGTCGCAATCGGGTCGCACGCTTATGGCGGCAGCCCAGTTTGCGCGCCGTCCGCGCCCCACGGTCTACATTGTGAGCGGCGAGGACGCGGCCGATCGCGCCGCGCGCAGCCTTGCTGCTTATGTGGGCCTGGCGCACGTGTGCCGTTTTCCCGAGCGCAAGGACTATCCGTGGCGCGAGCAGGCGCCTGACGATGCCGTGGTTGCCCAGCGCTGCGAGGCGCTCGGGCGCATCGTGCGCGGGGACAACTGCATCATGGTCGCCTCGGCCCGTGCGCTGCTGCGTTGCGTGCCGCCAGTCGAGAGCCGCTACTGGGAGTCCACTACTTTTGCGGTGGGCGAGGAGATTCCTTTTGACGAGGTGCCACAGCGCTTGGTGGGCATGGGCTACACCAATGCCGGTGCCGCCGACGCGCCCGGCCTGTTCCGTGTGCACGGCGACACCGTCGAGGTGTTCCCCGCGCAGGAAAAGGCGCCCGTGCGCATTGAGTTTTTCGGCGACGAGATCGATCGCATCCGCCGTATGGTGAGCTCAACGGGCCAGACCATCGGCAACGAAGACAGCATCGAGATCTTCCCCTGCCGTGAGCTGGCGCTTACCGACGAGGCCGTCCACAACATGCATGTGGCGCTCTATCGTGCCAGCCAGGACGACAGCAAACTGGCCGCATTGCTCGAGATGGTGGATGCGCGCATCGTCACGCCCGAGCTCGATCGCTTTTTGCCGGTGATGTACGGCCAGACCGTAAGCCCGCTGTCGCACGTGAGCGGCAAGGCGCTCGTGGTGCTGTCCGAGCCGCGCTCGCTGTTCGACGATTGCCTGCGCGCCTACGAGGATATCGAGGCCCGTGCCGGCGAGGCGGGGGTCGATCGCCTGGACGGCTTGTACGTGCGCGCCCAGCAGCTCGACTTTGGTGCCCAGCAGCGCCTGAACTACGTGAGCCTCATCCGTGCCGGCGGTGCGGTGACGGCCGAGCTCAAGATTGAGCAGCCGGCCATTGCGGGCTCGGACAATCGCTTTATGACGCGCGTTCAGGAGGTCGTGGGCAAGCGCTATGCCTGCGTGTTTGCCATTCCCGACCGCGGTGCGCGCGAGTCGATGGAGCTCACCTTTGGCGACGAGGGCATCACCTTTGAGGAGTCGCTGACCGCGGCGCCCGAAAATGCCGGCGCTATCGGCGACCGCGTGCGCGTGGCAGCAGCGGATTCCGCCGACCGTGCCGCACGCCAGGAGGCCCATGCTTCCATTCGCGAGCGTCGCGCCGATGCGCTCAACGCCCGCT
>OKSH01000813.1_pt1 | contig 31250 bp, 34 predicted proteins | sample 1601231 | NCBI WGS metagenome assembly OKSH01 (sample SAMEA3541596, study PRJEB24748) | human gut metagenome | biome: human gut; feature: human-associated habitat; material: faeces | place: China | collected 2012
TTCCATTTAATCATTGACTATTTTTTCTAAAAGAATTAATATAAAGATAACAAATAAAACGTGGAAAGGGGTGTTCATAATGTTGGAGAGATTGATAATCACTTTAATTTTTGCCGCTGGATTCCTGTTAGTCTGCTGGACTTTGATGGAATACTGGCTTCGTTCTTCCAGACGCACAACAGAAACGGGGTTACGTGATAAAACCATTTTTGTGATTGGCAAGTTCTGTCAGGCCATTCAGCAGAAAAAGAACTTCCGCCACATCTGGATGGAAGAAGAATTCGGAAATGCCCATCTGAACGACTTTCACAGTGTCAAAAACACAGCAGAGACAAATGAGCACGCCGAAGGCAGAGAACAGGGAAGCCAATATCAAGAGAAAAAATATAAAATGAAGGTCAATATGTAAAGCCTTCATCAAATAAATCCTCTTTTTAAGAGGCCCGGTCCGAATCCCTCGGCCGGGCCTCTTCTCAGCACAAAAGTCTTCATGAAAATCTTCATAAAATCTTCTTATAATTCCGGAAACAGGTGATACATACAAAAAACTGCCGCTTCCACAGTTTCCCGCAGATCGGCAGTTTTCATTTTTTTACGCAATCCCTTATTTTAGTTCATTCATGATATCTTCCACTGTCTCTATCTTATGGGAACGGTAAGCATTAGAGCCGCAGAACAGCAGCGCGTCCTCCACCCGTCCCTCCGCAGCATTCACCAGCGCCTGTGTGATACAGTAAGGTATCTCCGCCGGCCTGCAGGTGACGATGCAGTGATAACAGTGTTCAATCCTGCATTTTTCAGTCTTTACCCTGTCCATAAACGGATTTTTGATGGCTCTTCCCGGCATCCCCACAGGACTCTGTACGATGCAGATGTCCTCTTTTTCCGCCTGAAGGTATGCCTGTTTGTATTCCGGCGCTGCATCGCACTCCTCTGTGGTCACGAAACGGGTTCCCATCTGTACTCCGTCCGCACCAAGTGAAAGCGCATGGTCCATGTCCGCTCTATCATAAATACCGCCGGCTACCACCACCGGGATCTTCTTGCTGAATTTCTCCCCATATTCCTTTACTTTCTCTATGATGGATCGAATCACTCCGTCATAAGATTCATCCGTAAAGGTATCCAGCTCTTCCCGGGAAAATCCCAAATGGCCTCCGGCTTTTGGTCCTTCAATGACAACCAGATCCGGTGCCTTTTTATATTTTCTCTCCCACATACGGCAGATGACATTCAGAGATTTTAAGGAGGATACAATGGGAGCTATCTTTGTTTTGGTGCCCTCCACATATTTCGGCAGATCTATGGGCAATCCGGCTCCCGATATGATCAGATCCACGCCTGCCTTCACCGCTGTCTTTACATATTCCTCGTATCTCTGAGTGGCCACCATGATGTTCACACCTATGATACCGCCTTTTGCAATCTCTCTGGCTTTCCTGATCTCCTTTTCAATGGCTCTGTAATTTGCCTCAAAGGGATGCTGTCTGAAATCCGGCTCCCGCCAGCCGATCTGCGCGGTGGATATGACGCCTACCCCTCCGCAGGCAGCCACACTGCCCGCCAGACGGGAAAGGCTGATACCCACTCCCATACCGCCCTGTATCACAGGAATTTTAGCTGTTAAATCACCTATAATTAATGGTTTCCTCATATTCTAACTCTTTCTGGCTCACATTTTTCTGAACCGCTCGTACCGGAGGGCTGCCAGCTCTTCCGGCGTCTTTTCTTCCATCTCTGTAAGGAACTGATGCATCCGATTCTTCATATCTTCTGCGATCTCATGCAGGTTCTGCGCACAGGCAGGAGTCTCCTCCGCAATCACATGCTCAATGATCCCCAAATCTTTCAAATCCCTGGCTGTGATCTTCATTACCTCTGCCGCTTCTTTGGCTCTCTTGCTGTCTTTCCAGAGAATGGATGCGAATCCCTCCGGTGAGAGTACGGAATATGTGGCATTTTCCATCATCCAGACTTCATTGCCCACACCCAGAGCCAGAGCGCCGCCGCTTCCGCCCTCACCGATGACAATACTCAGAACCGGCACCTTCAGATCAGACATCTCCAGGAGATTTCTGGCTATGGCCTCCCCCTGTCCTCTCTCTTCTGCCTCAATTCCGCAGAACGCGCCGGGGGTGTCAATGAAATTGATGATCGGGCGGTTGAACTTCTCTGCCTGTTTCATAAGCCGCAGAGCTTTTCTGTACCCTTCCGGGGAGGGCATGCCAAAGTTTCTCAGAATATTGTCCTTGGTATTTCTCCCCTTCTGTACGCCGATCACAGTTACCGGCTGCCCGTCCAGCACTGCCAGGCCTCCCACAATGGCACCGTCATCACGAAATGCCCGGTCCCCGTGCAGTTCCATAAATTCTTCAAAAACAGTCTCTATATAATCAAGGCTGGTAGGACGTTTGGAATCCCTTGCTGTCTCCACACGCTCCCAGGCAGTCATACTCTTATCCCGGTTCCTGCGCCTGCGCTTTTTCTCCCCTTCCTCCGCCATTTCCGGCAGAGAAATTCTGGTAAACTGGCAGTAGCCGTTCTTTCTCTCATGGAGCTTTACAAGTCCTGACAGGGTTTTTTTGAGCAGATTCCTTGTCACGATCCCATCAATGATTCCATGTTCCATTAAAAATTCCGCCTTTTGAAAGCCTTCCGGGAGCTTCTGCCCTATGGTCTGCGCGATCACCCTTGGGCCTGCAAACCCAATCAGTGCGCCCGGCTCTGCCAGGATAATATCTCCCAGCATAGCAAAGCTGGCTGTCACTCCGCCTGTAGTGGGATCTGTGAGAACAGGTATATAGAGAAGGCCTGCCTCGCTGTGCCTTTTAATGGCAGCCGAGGTCTTAGCCATCTGCATCAGGGATACCATCCCCTCCTGCATTCTGGCACCGCCGGAACAGCAGAACAGGATCACCGGCAGCTTTTCCTCTACAGCCCGCTCAAAAGAACGGGTGATCTTCTCTCCCACCACATATCCCATGCTCCCCATGAGAAAACGGGCATCGCAGACACCCAGCACAACTCTCGTGCCGTCGATCCTGGCCTCTCCGATACGGATAGCCTCCTCCAAATGTGTCTTTTCCTGCTGTTTCGCGATTTTCTCCTCATACTCAGGATAGTCCAGGGGATTAAAGGTATGAAGCCCTGTACACCATTCCTGGAAAGAACCTTTATCTGCCACCATACGGATTCGGGTCTTGGCCTTGATCCGGAAATATCCCTTGCATTTCGGACATACATAATCATTTTTTACAACGTCTTCCTTGTAGAGGAGTTCTCCGCACTTGGGACATTTCACCCATAAGCCTTCCGGAACGGAAGGTGCGTTTTCACTGGCCGGCATCTCTTCCCCGGATATTTTACTCTCCTCTGTCTCCGGCTCCTGTACATTGGTAGTCTTCTTGAATAAATCCTTTAATCTGGACATATCTGCCTGCTCCTTACTCGTAATGCTCTTCTATAAAATGTGTCGTCACATTTCCATCCAGAAAATCCTTCTGGTTCAATATATCATACTGGAAATCCAGGTTCGTCTGCACGCCTTCAATGATAACCTCACCCAGAGTGCTGCGCATCTTTGCTATGGCACCGGCTCTGTCTTTGTCGTGGACGATCACCTTCATGATCATGGAATCATAGTTGGGCGGTATCTGATAACCGTTATATACGGCCGTATCAATACGGACACCATTTCCGCCCGGAACATGCAGATTCTCGATCACACCCGGACACGGCATGAAATTCTTTGCCGGATTCTCCGCATTGATCCTGCACTCAATGGCATGGCCGCTCATACAGATATCCTCCTGCTTCACAGAAAGAGGAAGGCCTGCTGCCACCCGGATCTGTTCCTTGACCAGGTCCACACCTGAGACAAATTCTGTTACCGGGTGTTCAACCTGGATCCTTGTATTCATTTCCATAAAGAAAAATTCACCGTTCTTATCCAGCAGGAACTCTATGGTTCCGGCACTCTCGTATCCCACCGCTTTTGCGGCACGCACGGCAGTCTCTCCCATTTCCCTGCGCAGCTTTTCTGTAATGGCACAGGAAGGGGATTCCTCGATCATTTTCTGGTGACGACGCTGGATGGAGCAGTCACGCTCTCCCAACTGCACCACCTGACCGAACCGGTCTCCTATGATCTGTACCTCAATGTGGCGCGGTCTGCCCACATACCGTTCCAGATACATGGTGTTGTCCGCAAAAGCATTTACTGACTCCCTCTGGGCAGTGCTGAAATTTTCCTCAAAATCATCCCTGCTCTCAGATATACGCATGCCTTTTCCACCGCCGCCTGAAGATGCCTTTATCATAATGGGGAAACCGATCTTTTCCGCCTCTTTCAAAGCTTCCTCCACTGTAAAAACCGGTTCTTTTGTTCCCGGCACAACAGGGACACCTGCTTCCATCATAGTTCTTCTGGCCTCGGATTTATTTCCCATCTTGTTGATGACTGCTGCAGACGGGCCAATAAATGTCACATTACACTTCTCACACATCTCCACAAATTTGCTGTTCTCTGATAAAAAGCCGAATCCCGGATGGATGGCTTCCGCTTTTGTGGCGATGGTGGCACTCAGTATCCTCTCCATGTTCAGGTAGCTCTCTGATGCTGCTGCGGGGCCGATGCAGACTGCCTCATCCGCAAGCTGCGCGTGGAGGGCATCCCTGTCCGCCTCAGAATAGACAGCCACGGTCTTGATCCCCATCTCTCTGCAGGCACGGATAATGCGTACTGCGATTTCTCCTCTGTTTGCGATTAATATCTTCTGAAACATATCCTATCTCCTATCCGATCACAAATGTCATCTCAGCGGATGTGGTTATTTTGCCGTCCTGGTTTCTGGCAACTGCTTTCCCCACGCCGATAGGCCCTTTTTCCTTTATGATCTCCAGTTCCAGGGTCAGGACATCTCCCGGAACTACTTTTGTCTTAAATTTAGCCGAATTGATGGCACCAAAATATGCTGTTTTTCCTTTGTTTTCCGGCTTGCTCAGAATTGCAACGGCTCCCACCTGGGCCAGCGCTTCCAGTTGGAGCACTCCGGGCATAACCGGCTCCTGGGGGAAATGTCCCGCAAAGTACGGCTCATTGTAGCTCACGCATTTCTTTCCCACCCCGCGGACACCCGGTTCCAGCTCCTCGATGGTATCGATCAGCAGAAACGGCTGTCTGTGAGGGATGATCTCCATAATTTCCTTTGTGGTAAGTTTCATATCTATACCTCCTAACGGATCACGAACAGCGGCTGTCCGTACTCTACAACATCTTCATTTTCCACCAGGATCTGCTCCACGGTTCCGTCAAATTCAGATTCTATTTCATTCATCAGCTTCATGGCCTCCACAATTCCCAGAACCTGGCCTTTTTTTACAGTATCCCCAACTTTTACAAATGCTTCCGCGTCCGGTGACGGCGCGTTATAAAAGGTTCCTACCAACGGAGATTTCACCACATTTCCGGAAAGGATGGTCTCTTCTCCATCCTGGAGGGAAACTTCTGTCTGGGATGGTCCTGCCTGTGCCTGGATGTTCTGCATAACAGGGCCGCCGGCTGCAGGTCCCAGGTCCTGTCCGGGTGCAGGCGCCATCACAGGCGCTGCGATGATTTTTGTCTGCTTGTTGGTCTTCATGGAGATTTTTAAATTGCCCTCCTCCATGGAAAACTGGGTCAGGTTTGAGTCACTGACTGTTTTTATTAACTGAATGATCTTATCAAATTCCATATCCGGCCTCCTAGTCTTCGTACTTTTTGATCAGCAGGCTGGCGTTGTGTCCGCCAAAGCCCAGGGAATTGGTGAGCGCATAGGGAATTTCCATCTCCACGCCGCTTCCTGTCACATAATCCAGGTCACACTCCTCGTCAGACATCTGATATCCTGCGGTTACATGTACAAAATTATTTTCCATCTCTTTTATACAGGCGATAAATTCCACTGCCCCTGCGGCTCCCAGCAAATGTCCGATCATGGATTTTGTGGAATTGACTTTCATTTTATATGCATGCTCTCCGAACAGCTTTTTGATGGCTCTTGTCTCAAACAGATCATTGTGGTGGGTGCTGGTTCCATGGGCATTGATGTAGGTCACATCCTCCAGGGATACCTCTGCCTCATCCACAGCGTTCTTCATGGCTCTGGCAGCGCCTTCCCCATCCTCAGCCGGAGAAGTAATATGGTAAGCGTCACTAGTGGCACCGTATCCCACAACCTCGGCCAGAATCTTGGCCCCGCGCTTCTTTGCATGCTCCAGTTCCTCTAAGACCACAATACCGGCGCCCTCTCCCATGACAAACCCATCTCTTTCTTTGTCAAAAGGAATGGAACAGCGGTCCGGGTCTGTGGATTTTGACAGAGCAGTCAAAGCCGCAAATCCGCTGACTCCAACTGGAGTAATGCAGGATTCCGCACCTCCTGCCACCATAATATCAGCATCCCCGAACTGGATGGTCCTGTAGGCTTCACCGATACAATGGGTACCTGATGCACAGGCAGTCACCACATTGATGCTCTTTCCTTTCAGACCAAACTGAATGGACACATTTCCTGCTGCCATGTTGGAGATCATCATAGGTACCATGAGAGGATTCACACGGTTCGGTCCCTTTTCCAACAGTTTTTTATGCTCTCTCTCGATGGTCTGCAGACTTCCGATACCAGAGCCAATGGAGCATCCCACTCTGTATGGGTCCTCCTCCTCCAGAGCGTATCCTGACTGTTCAATAGCTTCTTTTGCCGCTGCCACTGCGTACTGGCAGAACAGTTCCATACGTTTTGCCGCTTTTACATCCATGTATTCCTTGCCCACGAAGCCTTTTACTTCCCCTGCAAGGTGCGCTTTATATTCAGAGGCATCAAATTTGGTTATCTCCCCAAATCCATGCTTTCCTTCCTTTATTCCATTCCAAAATTCATCTACATTTAATCCCAGCGGGGTAATGGCACCCATTCCCGTCACTACTACTCTTCTCATGAAATCCTCCTATATGTTCATACCGCCGTCCACACTGATGACCTGGCCGGTAATGTAATCTGCTTTCTCTGATGCCAGAAATACCACCATTTCGGCAATATCTTCCGGTTTTCCAAACTTACCCAGGGGTATCTGAGCGCAGGCTGCCTCTTTGATATCCTCTTTCAGCACATCTGTCATCTCTGTCTCTACAAATCCAGGAGCTACGGCATTGACTGTGATCCCTCTGCTCGCCAGCTCTCTGGCCATGGTCTTTGTAAGTCCGATGACACCGGCTTTGCTGGCCGCATAATTGGCCTGTCCTGCATTTCCCAGAATTCCAGATACAGATGAAATGTTGATGATCTTGCCGCTTCTCTGCTTTAACATCTGGCGGGAGACATGGCGGATCGTATTGAAGGCGCCTTTCAGATTCGTTTCGATCACTGCGTCAAAATCCTCTTCCTTCATTTTCATGATCAGGCTGTCTCTTGTGATCCCCGCGTTGTTTACAAGAATATCCAGATGTCCGTACTCTTTGATCACATTCTGGATCATCTCCTGACACGCCTGAAAATCTCCTACACTGCACTGATACAGGGATGCTTGGCCGCCTCTGCTTTTGATACTGTCTACAACTTCCTGTGCCCGTTCCCGGGAACCATTATAATTTACCGCTACTGCCGCGCCCTGTGCCGCAAGCGTAAGAGCAATGGCTCTGCCGATACCACGGCTTGCCCCGGTCACTAAGGCTACTTTATTTTCCAACATAACACTATACCTCACTTTTTCTGGATCTTTATGTCTCTTTCACACTTCTGATGTCTGAGTTTTTTTAATGCTTCAGGTGCTTTGGTTTTTGTTTCTATATACTATTGGTGCTTTGGTTTCGTCTTTATTCTACTTCCGACGCCCGGTTTTTCAGCGCTTCTGCTGTCTTTCCAAAATCTTCTATCGTCTGGATGTTCAGCATTTTCACATCACGGCTGATCTTCCGCATAAATCCGCTTAAAGTTTTTCCGGGTCCGATCTCCACAAAAGTATCTGTTCCGTCTGTGATCATTTTCTCCACACACTGCTGCCATTTCACGGAGGAGGATACCTGTCTTACCAGTAAATCCTTGACCTGGGAAGCCTCTGTCACATATTCTGCTGTCACATTGGTGATATAGGGAATCTTTGGTTCCCTGACATTCACCCCTTCCAACACCTCTGCAAGTTTTTCTCCGGCACCTGTCAGCATAGCTGAATGAAACGGTCCTGAAACTTTCAGAGGAACGATCCTTCTGGCACCCAGTTCTTTCAGTTTTTCAGAAGCCTTTGCCACTGCCTCTTCTTCCCCTGTGATCACAATCTGTCCGGGACAATTATAATTTGCTATGGAAACAACCCCTTCTGTCTCCCGGCAGGCATTTTCTATCACTGCTGCATCTGTTCCCATGACCGCGGACATAGCGCCTCCTGTGGGCACTGCTTCCTGCATGAAAATCCCTCTTTTGCGCACTACAGAGAATGCATCCTCCAAAGAGAGCACTCCCGACGCAATACAAGCTCCGTACTCGCCAAGGCTGAGACCTGCACTCACATCAGGTACAAGCCCTTCCTGCTCCATTGCTTTTAATATGGCTGCTTCCACACTCAGCATGGCAATCTGTGTATACTCTGTAATATTGATCTCCTCATTCTCTGTAAAACAGATTTTTGGAATATCCAGACCGGATACCTGGCTGGCTTTATCTATCACCTGTCTGCAGACAGGCATTTTATCGTAAAAATCCTGACCCATTCCCACGTACTGTGCTCCCTGGCCCGGAAATATAAATGCTGTTTTGCCCATAATCGTTCAAACTCCTTTGGCTGTAGAATATTTTGTATTTCAAAGTAATTGTTTTTAAAAATAGAACCTGCCATGGCAGTACAAACTGCCGCGGCAGATTCCACTCATCTGCACTATGATCGTTACTGTTCTGTCCTTCCCGTTCCGTCGCTTTTAGCTGTTTACCTTCTGTCTCTGACAGTAACATGCAAAAATCCGTTCAAACCGCATTCGGCCATAGGATTTTGCTCTCTATCCATTTATTCTTCAACGCCTTTATTTTTCAGGTAATCCATAACAGCGCCCACAGTTGTCAGTTCCTGTAATTCCTCAGCAGGAATTTCTACAGAATATTCATCCTCAAGTGCCATAACCAGTTCGAATAAATCCAGAGAATCTGCTCCTAAATCATCCTTAAAATTTGTTTCCGGATGGATTTCGCTTTCTTCACAATTTAACTGCTCTGCAATGATTTCCTTCATTTTTTCTAACATGATTTCTTATTCTCCTTTAAAATACATCTTATTCAAATCCAACTTGTGAATTTGTTTTTCTGATTTGATTTTTGAAATACTTTGATGACCAAAGTATATCTTCTTTACCACCATTTGTCAACCCTTTTCTCTGTACAACTGTTCAGTAACTGTTACGATTCAGCATTTCGGCTTCATGGCAACAAAAACATGCACATAGACTATAAAAACCGCAGTCTGGCGCGTGGCTGCCCTTAGTGCCGTTATTTAATTTAGATGAACTAGGTTTCAAATTTTATCTGTTTTGATACGCTCAGGGCAATTCCCATTTCTATCATAAGAAAGAGGATCGACGTACCTCCGTAACTTACAAACGGCAGTGTGATCCCGGTGGTAGGGATCAGGTTGATGACCACACAGATGTTCAAGATAACCTGAAGGGCGATATGGAAAAATATCCCGCTGACGATCATGGAACCGTACAGATCCGGTGCATTCTGAGCGATGAAAAACAACCGGTATAAAAGGTATCCAAACAGCGCCAGTACAATCATCCCGCCAAACACGCCAAGCTCTTCACAGATGATAGAAAAAATCATATCATTCTGTGCCTCAGGAACAGGTCCCAATTTCTGTACACTGTTGCCCAGCCCTTTTCCGAAAAATCCTCCGGAGCCGATAGCATACAGCGCCTGCATGATCTGGTAGCCGCCGTCCTTGGAATACTGCTCAGGCTGCAGCCATACCATGATCCGGCGAAGACGGAAGTCCTCAATGCTGCCCGCTCCGCTTCCCAGCGTCATATGCAGGATAATGATCACAGCCACCAGCACACCGCCCACTATAGCTCCTCCGATCAGAAACGGCTTCATTTTAGGATGGGCCATAAAGATCAGTAAAACAGTGATGGCTCCGATTATAATACCTGTACTTAGGTTATCTGTCAAGAGGAAAGCGCCCAGAGCAAGCACACCGCCCACTGCCAGAAGCAGGACCATGGACTGCCACTGCTTTATCTTCCGCCCAATCTTGATAATCAGACAGGGGATGAAGGTGATGACAGCTATCTTTGCGATCTCAGAAGGCTGGAACTGCGTCCATGAAGGGCCGAACTTCAGCCATCGCTTTGCGCCGTTGACCGTGACACCTAAGGGTGTCGGCACCAGACACATAAGGATCATGGACACCACATAAATAAACGGAGACAGGTGAAACAGCACATGATAGTCAAATCTGGAAATCCACAGTGCAAATCCTATGCTGACTGCGCTGATGAGCGCCTGTTTTCCAAAGTAAGCCATATCACTGCCTCTCTTCACCTGTGCCAGATAGGAACTGGTACTATAAAGCATTACCAGTCCAAAGCATGTGAGAAGCAACACAACAGCTACCAGATTAAAATCATAGTAGCGCACTCTGTTTGCGAACCGGCCTACAGGCTGGCCTCTTTTTCTCTTTTTTGCTGTTCCGGCTTTTTTAGCCACATTTACTGCCATTTGTTTCCTCCACTTTATTCACGTCTGCCGTACCTTTTAAAATGAGAAAGAGCAACTGTCCAGCCCTAGAGTGGTACAGTTACGGTAAGGCACATTTTAAGCTGTCTTATATTCTAAGGGCATATTTCATAAGCTCCCAAAAACCTGTCTCCGTCTCACTTTCCCGGTTCATTACTTTACGCACCAGGACTGGATTATCGGTAATGATATTGTCCACACCCACATCCATCATGCGCTTGATATCACCGCGGTAATTGACTGTCCATGCATGGACCTCTTTACCTAAAGAATGGGCCTCCCTGACAAATTCTTCATCAATATATGTGTACTTTACACTGAAAAAATCTGCCGCTGTGATCCTGGAGATGCTTCCGTATGTCATGGTCATGATATAACCGGTTCTGATATTGGGATTTGCCTTTTTCACCTGCTGAAGAAATCCATAATTCATGGACGTGATGACACAGTGATCCTCAAATCCATTCTGCTCAATCACTCTGACCACCTTTTTTACAATGCCCTTATTTTTACCATTATACTTAATCTCTATATTTAAGTCCAGTCTTCCTTTACAAAATTTTAAAACCTCGTCCAGAGTGGGGATTTTTTCACCTCTGAACTTTTTGTGGAAACTAGAACCGGCATCCAGTTTTTCAATTTCCGCATAGTTCATCTCCCACACATTTTTATTGACACCGGCTGTCCGCTTCAGGGAATTGTCATGAAGCAGCACCAATTCCCCGTCTTGTGTCTCCTGTACGTCAATTTCCGCAAAATCCGCACCACTGTCTATGGTATATCCAAGAGAACTTATGGTATTTTCCGGCGCCATCAATGCACCGCCCCGATGGGCTGTGACTCCCATGGTAGTCAGCAGGCTGTTCACCGCGCTGTCGTGTGATGAGGCCAGGACCACAAGATACGCCCCTTCTCCGATAAGCAGTATCAAGGTGAGGACTGCCGCTATTTTCCGTCTGCCCACCCTTGAAAACCAAATGTGGTTCCGAATGATCGCCTCCATGGCAGCCTCTGTCTGGGGCTGCACATGAAATCTGGCATATATCACATACACAAACGCCAGACTGCAGATCAGCTGCACTGCACCGGCAAATATCCCCAGTGCCATATCAATCCAACTACTGTATACAAGGACTGTGCTGACCACAGAGGTACCTGATTTTGTAAACATGGCAATCCCAGTCATCCCTGCCAGCACCAGCACATATACCACACCGATAAATACCAGCATTCCTATATGGAGCAGAATAAACCCGAGAAGTGTCTTTTTCCACTGCTTTTTCAACAGCCTGAGACCGTCTTTCATTCCCTTGACGCTCTTCTGCTCCTCCAGAAGACAATAGGGCAGGGAAAATATAAATAAAAACGAAACCAACAGTATGGTTCCCAAAAGCCCATATAAAATCCAATGGGGACTGACAACCTTATAAATCTGCCTGGCTGTAAATTCCAATACTCTGATATAGGAAATTTCCCGGATGAGAAAATACATGGACAAAAAAGGCGCTGCCAGAATAATGCACCAAAACCAGGATATATGACTGTTTTTAAGGAAATCCCAGGACCGCTTCACACCTTCAATGAGCATATCACTGGTATAGATTTTCCGCCCCTGATAGGAATGTCTGAAACAAGACAAAAGAGCTGAGATCTCTATCAGAAACAGCAGTAGGATAAGTATTAAAATCCCCAAAAGCAGCACAACTGACAGAGGACTTGCAAGAAATTTTAAATAGTTTTCAGCAGTCAGATAACTGAAATTCTGCGCTTTCAAAGAGTAGTTGACCGCAGCGGAGACAGCATGCATGACCAATAGAAAAGAGGCCGTTCTGTAGCCTGTCTCAAAAAGCAATAGACTGATCATATTCTTTTTTACTGCTCTCCACATACTTCTGAAAATCTGCTTCATGCCCTGTCACTTCCTGCCTCTGTCTCTGTCAGCCTGCAGATGCTTCGCGGCTGTTTCTTCTATTCTAACAAATATTATACCCTGAACACAAGTATACAAATGATTCTTCTTAAAATAATAATAATTTATACCAGAAATCCCTATTGCAATGCCTTGACTTTCTCCCCCTCTATATTATAATAAATTTAGGTAGTTAAAAACATGTAGTGGAGGGTAACGTTATGACACCAGATGAATTGTATACGCAGGCTAAGGAATCTCCTGTCCTGTCGCGGGAGGTAACAGACACTTTATTGGAATCACTGGAGTACAGCAGCATTTCTTTTTTAAACCAGGCCGTTGAAATCCTCGGGATCTTCAGAGCACGTCTGGAACGTGGTGACAGAATCACTTTGGAGACTTCAGGAGATGTTTTAAATCTTAGAAGTTTCCGAAAATTTGTAGAAAACACATTTTCAGACTATATTTACGGCCATGTATTCGCAGAGGACAGTGAGCAGAAGAGAAGCTATTTCCATCTGGATGCCTGTGAGGGCGGTTACTCCCTTGTTCTGGCTGAGGATGGCAAACAAAACCTTTTTGAATGGATTTCTTCACCCAACGAGAGGTTTTCATTTGTCTATATGAAGGCCACCAAGATTGTGTACATAAAGAATATCCGGACAGGGGACTATTTCCCGTTCATATCTGAAAACGGAAAATACTGCAGGTATGACAAGATACAGGGAATGCTTGTGGAAGTATAGATTTCCTGTTTTGCCTGGAGCGTGTCTGAAAAATGCTTTCGGCAGGCTGTGCGTCACATTTTACGGGAAATTTTGAGTCGACAAGGGAGGCGCAGCGGGCTGCGTTGACCGAATCGATGTACTAGAGTGTACCTGGAATCAGGATATGGGTTGGAACAGGATTTTATGCTGTATAAAAGACAGCCATGAATAAAGGATGCCGCTGATCACATTTCAGTGATACAGCGCATCCTTTTTATTTGTAACAATGTTCTTATTTGTACAGCTCATCTAAATCGTCCTGGCAGAGGGGCTTAACACCGTTCTTTGTCAGGGCCTCAATTGCTTTTTCATTGTCTCCCACTCTTAAGATCATACATGCCTTATCTTTCACGCCTGCAGTGAATGCATAGGTGTATTCCACATTGATCTGGTTGTCACCCAATATCTGCATAACTTTTCCGAGACTTCCAGGCTTATTAGAAATGGCAATCGCCAATACCTTTGTGATGGAACATATGTAGCCACAGTCTTTCAAAACCCGGACTGCATTGAACGGGTCATCCAAGATCAGGCGGATGATGCCAAAATCCTTTGTCTCAGCCAGAGACAATGCCCTCATATTTATTTTATTTTCATTCAGAGCATTCGCCAGCTCTGCCAGCATACCCGGTTTATTTTCCACAAATACAGAAATCTGTTTTACTGTCATAAAAATCCCCCCTTTTTCTAGTAAAGATTACGGTTATCAATTACACGTTTCGCCTTGCCTTCGCTTCGGGCGATGGTCTTAGGCGCAACCAGTTTTACAACTGCATAGATACCCAGCATGGACTTCAGTGCCTCGATCAGCTCACGCTCTCTTACTTCAATCTCCCGGATAGAGTCAGAGAACATTTCCGGAGTCATCTCCACCTGAACTTCCAGCTTGTCGCTGTTCTTTTCACGGCTTACGATGATCTGGTAGTTAGCCGGATAACCCTTGTTGAGGAGTACCGTTTCAATCTGGCTCGGGAATACATTGACTCCTTTGACGATGAGCATATCATCACTTCTGCCCATGGGCTTCGACATGCGCACATGAGTTCTTCCGCAGGAACATTTTTCACGGTTCAGTACACAGATATCCCTGGTTCTGTAACGCAGAAGAGGGAATGCCTCTTTTGTGATGCTGGTAAAGACCAGCTCGCCCTTCTCTCCGTCCGGAAGAACTTCACCTGTGACCGGATCAATGATCTCAGCAATAAAATGGTCCTCATTAATATGCATCCCGCCCTGTGCGCTGCATTCAAAGGATACACCCGGGCCGGAAATCTCAGTGAGTCCATAGATATCATACGCACGGATTCCAAGCTTGTCCTCCACATCACGGCGCATTTCCTCACTCCATGCCTCTGCTCCAAATATACCTGCTTTCAGCTTGATCTTGTCTCTAAGCCCTCTCTCACAGATTGTCTCCGCCAGATAAGCCGCATAAGATGGGGTACAGCAGAGGATCGTGGAACCAAGGTCACACATGAACTGTATCTGTCTGTCCGTATTGCCGGAGGACATAGGAAGTGTCAGAGATCCTACCTTATGGGAGCCGCCGTTCAGACCAGGCCCTCCTGTAAACAATCCATAACCATAGCATACATGTACTACATCATCTTTTGTTCCGCCTGCTGCCATGATTGCCCTGGCACAACAGTCATCCCACAAATCTATATCATGCTGAGTATAGAATGCCACCACTCTTCTGCCCGTCGTGCCGCTGGTTGACTGGATACGCACACAGTCAGAAAGAGGGACTGCCAGCAATCCATAGGGATACGCTTCACGCAGATCTTCTTTTGTCAGGAATGGAAGCTTATGCAGGTCATCCATAGACTTGATATCCTCGGGTACAAGGCCCACTTCCTCCATTTTTGCTCTGTAATAGGGCACGTTGTCATATACGTGCTTTACCTGTTTTGTCAGACGTTCGTCCTGCCATTCACGAATCTGCTCTCTTGAGGCACATTCGACTTCCGGCTGATAATAATTCTCCATTGCTGTAAATTCCTTTCCATCCATTTTACTCTAAAACGGCATCCCGGACCATATATCACTTTTGTCCTGACATGCCTGCCGCCGGGTACTGACCCACATCGGCCCGTTTTTATTATTATATCATTTTAGCGCTTCAGCGTAAAGAATATTTAACATTTTATGCAGTCCTTCATAAGATATTACTGTATAAGTAAATTAAAAGGATAAACAGATATGGAAAAATGTCGAATGAATTATCAGGGCGTCCGTCCGTACTATCCGCCGAACAGAGAAATGCCGGCCCGCGATAACTGCCGCCGTACACCCTGTGGCTGTAACTGTAATTGTGATATGGTAGACAACACCTCAATCTATGAACATGCCGACAAGCTGCCGCTTACTATGGCATATGTACCCATGCAAAAATTCAAAACTACCTTTGAACTTTGCAAATCGCTGCAGATGGGAACCATCTTCCCTGAACTTTGCAAGCCATTCTGTGGAAAGAGAGGTGGATGTCGATGAAGGAATGCAGACGCAGCAAATCCCAGTTAATGCAGCTGATCAATGAAGTCAGCTTCGCCGTCAACGATATGAATCTCTACCTTGACACTCACCCGGATGACAAGTCCGCTATGGAATTTATGTGCGATAAAATCCGCATCCGCGAAGAAGCGCTGAAAGAATACGCCATGTACTATGGCCCGCTTACCATTGCAACTGCTGATGATGACTGCAGCAACTCATGGGATTGGGTAATGCAGCCGTGGCCTTGGGAATAGAGAGGAGTGTGCTAGAATATGTGGAATTATGAGAAGAGATTACAGTATCCGATAAATATTAAGACTCCGAATGCCAAGGCTGCTTTGTTTATTATGAGTCAGTATGGTGGACCGGATTGTAATACCCTATAATACAAATTCGTAGTAAAATCGAATAAATCCGGCGCGTAACCGGGCGCCGGTCCGGTGGCTTCTATTTGCATTTCCGGTCTTTGAGTAATACTGCGATGATTCCTGTGTTGACAGTGATCTGTATAATAATCGACTCTGAACGAAATCTCCTATGTAATAATCAAGATTGGGTGAGTACATGCCGACATACAAAATTGATGTACTTACTGCATGGAAAGAATCCAAACATACTACAATTCGGTCAAGAAAAAAACTGATAAATAAGAGTGCAATACAGTATTTAAGAAGAGAAAAACCTCTTGAACCTGTACTATTTGATCAGATATGTAAACTACTGGAACCATAATCTGGAGATATCATAGCATACCGCCCAGATTGAAAGGAGCCCCGGCAGTACATACACCGCCGGGACCCTTATTATGCAATCAGGCTCTTAAATGTATTACGGCCTGCGATACCATCTACATTTAGCCCGTATTCTTTTTGGTACTGCCGCACAGCCGCCTCTAGACCACCGCCAAAGTTACCAGGACATTCTACACCCTGAGGGTTATATCCATTGAGCATGAGCAGAATTTCCAGGGCAGTAACCATGTACTGACACTCCCCGCGGCATACAAAGTGGCCGCCCAATGCTTTTTCTGATTTTATTCCCCAGATACCATCCACCACCAAACCGGCGCAGTAATCCATATTGAGGGCTTTCTGCAGCACCTTAATCCCTCCTTTGACAGTTTCCGGCCCCTTGTTTCCATCCACTTTAATGTCTGCCCCTGTAAAATTATTCAGGTGTATCTGCCCGTCCATTACAATACCGTTGCTGCCTGTCCCTGTCTGAACAGTATCCGGTTTTAATGTAGAAGTGCTGCCTGATGCCTGTCCTGCTGTAGTATTCCCGCCAGCAGCCTCTCCTACAAAATTCCTGTAGCAGTAATTGATATCTACCAGACCACGATTACCAGTAATTCCCGGTATCTTACCAGAGCTGGTATACTGCCAGATATCTACTCCGGATACATCTGGTACTTGGGAGCTATACTTAGCCACCCATTTTGTGTACTTATCAAGTGTAGTGCCAATGATTGTCTTATACCAATTTTCATTCGCATATATTCCAACCATATGACCAGCCCCTTCTACAATACCGGCAAAGATTTTTGCTCCCCGAACAGCATACGCTCTTGTATCCGGGTTATGCTCCTCCTCGAGGTCAAGATAAACCGGATAAGACAGCCTATATCCCTCGATCAGACGCAGGACATGAGCTGCCTCACTGCGGCTCTTAGCATCAGTATTGGCATAAGAATACAAATATACACCAAAAGGGATGCCGAGGCGTGTACATTCATCAGCATTACGTTTCCAGTATTTGTCATCCTGACTTGCTATATCCATGCCATAACCGCACCGTATGATCACCCCATCTATATGTTTTCTGGCCATTCCCCAATTGATCATACCATTGTGTTCTGATACATCAATAATATTCTGTATTCCCATATAACCCCTCTCTCTTACTCTGGTGCTATCATCAATAAAAAAGACGATTACTCGCCTCCTGCTTTCTTTTCTATATCAATCTCCGGTAAACCGGCAACGCTGGTCAGCATGGACAATATCCCTGCCAGTATAGACGCCGAAATCACATATTTCCAGTCTACCAGCCCTATCACCGCAGCAGTGCCAATACTGGCAGCTGCAGCCTGGGCTACAGTCTTAACAGCTCTGATGCCCGCCTTTTTTAACCAGTTTATCCAGTATGCCTTCTTCCACATAGTCATCCTTCTTTCTTCTCCAATATAGTTATCCGTGTCTCATGGTCATTCAGTTTTTCATCCTGTTCATCATTATGTATCCATAACCTCTCATGAGATTTGTGGTTCTTTTCTGTCAGTTCATCCATGCCCTCGTCCAGCATGTTAAGCCTATCGATCAGCCGAGTGATGGACGTATTAAGTTTTATGATCGGCGTGCCAATAGAAACTGCAAAAGCGGTCAAAGCCACGATCACACCAAATACTTCCCATTCTGTCACATGTACAGCCCTCCTTACTCAAAGATTGCATACAGATGTCCGCTCCTTATTTCAAAGGTTGGTGTTTTTCCATCTGCTCCTGCTGGCCCCTGCTGGCCCTGTGGCCCAGTCGCACCAGTAGCTCCCTTTGCTCCGGCAGCACCGGTATCTCCTTTCGGCCCCTGTGGCCCGGTCGCTCCAGTATCACCCTTAGCGCCCTTTAAGGCTGCAAGCTGCGCAGATGTAAAGTCGGCATAGGTAAAAGCGTCTCCTTTATCACCCTTATCACCTTTTGCTCCCTGTGGACCAACGGCACCTGTCGCGCCTTTTGCCCCCTGCGGGCCGGTCATACCAGTAGCACCGGACAGATCTGTGATGTAGGTATACGCAGCTGTCCCTTTCACATACAGTTTAGCATTATCCGCATCATTTACGCTGCCTGTATCAATCATGACAAACTGCCCCACTTTGACACCATCTGACGCATAACCACTATTCATAGCACTGATACTGGCATAGGTTTTTGCGATTGTAAAAGCCTCTCCTGCAGGCCCCTGCGGCCCGGTTGCTCCTGTGGCACCTTTTGGTCCGGTTGCTCCAACCGCACCCGTGTCTCCTTTTGGTCCAGCTGGACCAACCGCTCCGGTATCGCCTTTTGGTCCCTGTACTCCCGTGGCACCTTTAATATTGCCAGTCTTCGCCCATGCTCCTGATGCCCTCTTATAGATATCAAAGTTGGCTGTATTGAGATAAAAATCCCCATCTTTTCCCTGTGTTGTGGGTGCCGCAGTGCCAAACAGCCATGTTGCGCCGTCTGCACCCTTTGCTCCGGTCGCACCAGTGGCGCCCTTTGGTCCAGTTGGTCCTGTTTCACCCTGGACACCCTGAGGCCCTTGTGCACCGGCAGCTCCTTTTGCACCGGTATCCCCTTTTGGTCCCTGCGGGCCTGCCGGCCCCTGAATCCCCTGTTGTCCCTGCGGACCAATGATACTCCCTAAATCAACCTCTCTTGCCATAGCTTATCTCTCCTTTACTTTTGATATACTGCATACAAATGACCATCTCTGATCTCAAACTCTGGTGTTTCACCAGCCGGTCCACGGATATCCTCCAGCACGATCAAACCGTTCCATTCATTACACTCTGTATACCGCCATTCAATCGCCGTCCCCGTATTTCGCATTTCGATCTCCCGCTCCTGTACCGGCAGCCTAATACGCGATCCAATAGCCTGACCTCCTGACATAAGCTGTAATATATCTTCCTGCAGTGTAATGTCATCTGCACGCCCGCGCAGCTCTTCTAAAATTTCCAACATAGGGGTCAGTGCTGATCCGTCATAATTTTCCGGTTTTGCCCGTTTTTTCACAGGCATGAGGATCGTCCGTAAAGTTTCACCCTGCTCATCATCGCAGACATATATATATGCAATGATATTTTTACCGCTCTGAAGCAAGATGTCCGGAATTTTAAGTACAAAACTGCCATCCTCCTGCCGTTTCCCGGGAACCGTAAAAGACAGACTACCAAATTCCTCTGTCAAATGTACCTCTGTCTGCTCAGGAAGCTGCAATCCATACACCTGCAGTATTTGTCCGTAATCCCACTGTGCCAGCCCATAAACGGTCTTAAAATACTGTCCGTCACTACAAAATTTTGTTATTATCATTGCCGTCTCCTTCCTGCCTGGAAGATCAACCGGCAAGGATGCTGTTTTTCTCTTCCTGGTCAATCCAGCCTTTTTCGGCCGCCTTCTCAATTATTTCTGCATTTCCAGTCTTCTTATATAATTTTGTGATTGTCTCAAACATACTGTATACCTCCTTACACAATTCCCTGACTTTCAAGTTCATGAATATCAACAGTTTTCTCTGAAACAGCCATGTGTTTCTCTGTTTTCTCCTGTATCTCCACTTTTTATACGATAATAGCTGCATCTTTTACTGTCACAGTATTCCCTTCATTATCCTGATTGTAATTTATAATTGGTTCTATCTACTTTTAGTCCTCTGGATCTTAGGATATATATAATGGAAAGAAATCAAGACATCTCATTTTTGTTATTTATTGTCTGAATTTTACTTGTATTTGTTGTATCAGACAGTAAAACCTTATACTCCATGAGATTATTTTCTTCAAATTTTAGACATAATGCGAGAAAATTACATGACCTTTAAATGCCATAGCGCTTTCAAACTTGTGTCTATTATTTAATCAGGATTTTCCAACATCATTCATTTGTCTTCCCACTTTTTGGTATTAAAATAAGACCGTCCATAGCGGTCTGGCTCTGATTTCCATATAAAATCACCTGCTTTCATAAAAAAATCCTCATCACAACACACCAGGGACAGTGTATACTGATGAAAATTCTTTATTTCTTTTGCTAAACTCCGCTTTAGGAAATTATTGGATTCAGGCTGGAAGAGTAACAATTACACCAAAACCGAATGAACCCACGTCAAAACGGGTAACATTTCCAAAACCGTTTAAGGAAAAAGCACATGTTTCGCTTACACCCATAACATCCGTTCCCGGTGTGACAGTTTTAGGAGTTGGAACATCCAGTAACACCAAAGACGGTTTTGACGCATACGTGCTAAGAACAAACAGTACGGATACAGAAATCACTTGGGTAGCTATAGGGCCGATGTAAATACTTGGTCATCCAATCGCAATATAAGCTATTTTTATACTGTCAAGAGATGAACCGGATGCATTTTTGCATTTGCACATAATATTAAATCCCGTTGTTGTAACTTCATTTGCTGAAAAATGAGTAACATCAGCCCATGCAGCACCTGAATCTTGCAGGCTAAGAGAGATTGTTGGAACTGTTGTAAATGATTTTGCAAATTTTACTGATGTCATTGCACCGGTCGTACTTGCGTTGGCTCTAATAGATCCTCTTTCAACATGCGGTAAAGCGGAGTTTATTTTACTTTTAATTTTACTTGAGTCTACTATTTTTAGACATGCCAAAAAAGCCTGCCGTAAACAGACTTAAAAGTATATACTTTAGTGCTTATGCACTGTATTTCTCATAACTGTATTTAATATTCTGCGGATTATTATACAGATAAATCTGTGTTGTACGTATATCTGCATGGCCTAAAATCTGTTGCACATCCTGTATTGGTGCCCCTCTGTCAACAAGGTTTGTGGCAAGTGTTCGCCGATATCTATGTGGATGTACCTTTTTTATTCCTGTTCTCTCTCCCATCTTACGCAATACTGCTTCTATTCCGGTTTTTCCCATACGATTATGAGGTGCGTGCCTGGAAACAAATAAAGCAGGACCGTCATCACGACGTTGTGCAAGATAATTCTCCAGATGCATTGTTGCAACCTCCGTCAAGTATATTCTCCTCTCCTTACCACCTTTTCCCAGCACGACTACATCTCTACTGTGAAATTTTATATCACTTCTATTTAACCCAACTACCTCTGACACACGGCAACCACTGGCATATAAAAATTCAATCAGTGCCAAATCTCTAAGATTAGTACAAGCGTTTTTTAATCGTTCTCTTTCTTCTGGAGAAAAGGGTTTCTTTACTGTTTTTTCGTATTTTATGGACTTTATTGCTTTATAAGGATTTCTTCCAATCAATCCCTCATCTGACAACCAGCCAAAAAAGCTAGAAAAACATTTTCTCATATTATCCAGAGTTCTATTTGCTACCTGCCGTTGCTGTTTATATAATGACAGATAGTATCGTATATCATAAGTATCTACCTTATACAATGGTTTCCCCAACGCCTGTATCAACCCCACTATGTAAGGATAATACAGGCGTATGGTTGTTTCTGCAGTGCCCTCCAGACGCTTTGTTGCAATAAATCGGTTGAGCATTCCTTCAGCGCTGTTGTCAGTGATCATTACTTCTGTGCTCCGAGGCTGTACCTCATAATCATACATTTTAATACACAATACTTCCTGCAATTTTTCTAGTTGCTCTGCCGTCAGCAGTGTTGTCATTGCTGCCAAAACACTGTTAATGAATTCCATACGTGATTCCATAGGCAAAATCTCCTTTTTGTCTATGATTATACCAGTTCCCGATACTATACTAAACTCCGCTTTAAATAGGATATACCCTATAGGTTGTATCTATCTATCGACAATCTCCACTAATCCTGGAACATTATTTGGTGGTACATGGACCGCTTGGGGGACCGGAAGAGTGCCAGTAGGTATTGATTCATCTCAATCAGAATTTAACATATCAGAGAAAGTAGGAGGTCACAAAAGCATACAGTCACATACCCATAGCTTTAGTGCTACAACAAGCTCAAATGGCTCACATCAGCATAACCTTATAGGTGCTGATGGTGCCAATGTCACACAATCAGTTACTAAAAATAGAGTTCCTGGTGCATCTGGAGGCTCAAAATTTGAGCACATGATTGATGGTGCCGGAGCACATACACACACAATAAGTGGTACATCCGGCAGTTATGGTTCCGGAAATGCTCAGAACCTACAACCTTATATCGTATGTTTTATGTGGAAGCGTACAGCATAATCATATAATTAACGATTTAGAATAAAATCGTTAATTCTTTGTATATCATGTGTAATTTATGCCGTTCTTTTCCAAATATAACATGTAATATATGGCTGCAGTGATGAAGAGGTAACAGTATCACCATGATTATGTGATTTACTGCCACCTGTAGTGTCGTTTTTGTATACACCCCCGCCAGAAATCTGAGAACTTAAACCCTGACTTAATCTCCAAAAATCTGCTCCATTTGTTCCTGTATAAGCATATGCACTGTCAATAACTGTCCCTTTGTACGATATAGAATGTGTATGGGAAGGGATTTCAGAAATCGTTAGCTTATGATCTGCCGTCGAATGTTTATGTGTAGATGATCCTCCTGTTTTTGATACAGAATCAAATGCAGTATTGGAACTATCCACACAGATTAGTGTTCTGCCAGGACCGAATAATTCCCAGGTTCCCCCAAATATAGTACTTGGATTGTATGAATTTACGGAAATATATATACTTCCAATAGGATGTAAAGCGGAGTTTAGCTCCGTTATCGTATCCTGTACCGTACTTACGGTTCCATCTGCCTTTGTAAAAACAACATTACCTGCCGTCGTTTTTGGATTAACCTCATTTTGCAAATAAGCCAAAAAGTTAGAAAACAGCATCTTTTTTCCAGTGCCTGTTTGTTCCTCCAATAAAAATACATCTGTATTCTCAGGATTTGCCTTATTGGCCAAATCAATCACACGACTGAATGCAAGATATTTTGTATCTTTCAGCCACTTGGATACCTTTCCAAATAACACAGCTATAGAATTCCCTGTAGCTAAAGCCTCCCTGGAAGCCGCATCCGAAAATGCGATAGGCGTAGATGCATCCACTTTTCCGGTTGCTCCCTGCGGCCCCTGTGGGCCTGCTGCTCCTGTGGCCCCTTTGTCACCCTTTGGCCCTTGTGGTCCTGTCGGACCTGCCGGTCCGGCCGGCCCCTGTGGGCCTGTGGCTCCTGTGGCCCCCTTCGGTCCCTGTGGGCCCATTACACTGCCTAAATCAAGTTCTGGCATAATTCTCTTCCTCCTTATAAGATCATGACCAGATGGCCATTGTCATCTATTTTGTATCCGGGAGCGTCTGCGCCAGCGTAGATGATATAGAGATGTCCGTCTCCCCGTACCTGAAAGGCATACACACCTTTACTCTCTACCACTGTGGCATCTCCTCCCCGGTCACCTTTGTCTCCCTTGTCTCCTTTTTGGCCCTGGATCCCCTGTGGACCTTGTGGACCCACCGGACCGGCTGGGCCTATAGGTCCCTGCTGACCTGCCGGGCCGTTGAACTCTCCGTCTTGTCTGCGCCGCTCTAGATCATCCGCTGTAGCATTTGCCCTGCTTGCAGCCGCTTCTGCAGCCTGTGCCTGTGCGTTGGCAGACTCACCAGCATTATTGGCGTACTTTGCTGCCTCCACCGCATCTTTTACAGCCGCCCCAACCTCACCGACAAGCCTGTTGATGATCTCCTGTGTCCTTTCATCTAACTCTATGGTCAAGTCTTCCTCCGTCATGAGTCGTTTAACAACACCGGCGGAAAAGCACACATAGGTTGCCTTGCCATCACTTACATTCGGATCTCCTCTCAGTACAACTGCCCACTCTCCAGGCAGCATCTTCTGCGGGTCGAAATGGTCATATCCTCCCCGCCTATCCTGAATTGCCATTACTTGCTCACCTCCTTATCCCGGGATCCAGCGTACCAGCGACACCCCTGTGGCAGGGGGTGGAGTAACACCGCCTGACAGATATCTGCGCACCTCTACCAGTTTGCCACTGTGTGTATACGCACTGGCCGTCTTGATCCTGGGGCCGATCCCGGAGCCGTGGCCAACAAACTGGTTATTTCCAAGGTACATTTCTACGTGTGTGGACGCTTCTGGGCTGTCGCTCGGCCCCCAAAACACAAGGTCGCCACGCTGTGCGCCTGAATCCCTCTGCATCTCTACCGAAAACACATCCTCGTAATCCGGATTGCGCCATACCAAACTTCCGTGCCCCATCTGCTCCCCGGTCCATGTCCCGATCTGGATACCTGCCCCACGCTCAAATGCCTTCCACATCAATGATGAGCAGTCACTATACCCCGTAGGTTCATCAAATACACGTTCCCTCAACGCCCCATCCTGGGAATATGTGTTTTTCCCGACGCGGCTTAATACAAGCTGTACCACATCCTCAATCCTGCTTGTCCCATACGTGAGATTGTTATACCAGTACCGGGCGTTCTGCTTCCTCTCTTCCAGGGCCAGTACCCCAGGCCGCTCGTAATTTCGCATGAACGCTTCGGCCAGATATTCAGGAGTCTGCGTAGATCTTGTAAATGCAGAAAATGAGAAATTAAAAGAGGAAGTGGCGATCCATTGCTGGTTGTTTGCCACTTCCCACAAAATGCATTCCAACTGCCCATTAAAATATGCTGTCGTATTGCCGTAATTGTTTCCCCAGGGATATCCCCTGGCATCTGCCCATGATATGTAACCAGTTGCCGGTGTCCACTGTACCAGGCCATACCCGCTTGACATGTTGCCATATATGAGTGACTCCCATAATCCGGGGTTCATTGTGGATTCTCTTTGCATGTTACCGAGTATTCCAGCGATGGCATTCTGGGTCCAGCCTCTGGCAAAGAGATAATCTGCAATATACTGTGCATTGTCCGTCATTTGTGATTGGGACAGATATGCGTTACTTATTATTAGTGCCATATTTCTGCCTCCTTAAAATGCCCCTCCTTTTGTATTCCCTCCTGTCATTATTCCATTATTAAAAGTTAAGTAGGTCCCATCTGAAAATTCGGCACGTCCAGTCTTCCCTCCCTGAATTTTTGGGATTGCCATACCTGTATTATTAAATTGTAAAACTGGCCTACCGCTCCCACCAATATAGAACTCATAACTGCTGTTTTCGCCTTTGAGTTTGAATTCCATGTAATCTTTTCCAATATTGTTCCCATTTCCGTCTACAACAGGCAATATTGTAATAGAACCTATTTCTTCACTATTACTATAGGAACGCACACCAACCCTTTCAACCTTTATTCCTCTGCCTTTTTTATCAACATTACTGAACGTTCCTTCTAGATCAACATCTGTTGCCCTCACACCATTCTTGTCCCAGACACCGATTTCCTTTCCAGAAGCATTCAGAATTCGCAGCACGCCATTTGTGTTATTTTCCCCGCCTAACGTCAGGGTACCACCCCTCGCCCAGTCGAAACGGATACCAATAGCGGAGAGGACATTGACCACAGCATTTCCCTGGCTGTCCATACCGGCATTCCAGGTCTTCCCTCCATCCGTAGACACGGCAAAGGCGTTCGCTGTCATCTTCCAGATGGTATCTGATTCCTCCAGGGCGGGCTTGTTATGCATATAAAAAATGGTGCTTCCATCTTCCAGCTTTTCCTCTGTCTTATATACGCCAAAAGACTGGGTGATCAAACTGGTCAGAACCTGCACCGCCTTGTCATACTCATTTATCTTTACCTTGGTATTCTTCTTTGCTTTCACAAGAGCCTGTGTCGCCTCCGTGAATCTGGATACACTGTTGCGGGCCGGCGTTTTTGCGTCACAGGATACCGACTGATAATTACCTATCTGATATGTGGTATTTGTCACATAGCACTTATATGTGTTCTGCTTGAAGTCCGTCGCGATTGCCGGGTCCCCCGCCTCTATGGCAGGGTCTGACAGGCAGGATACAGACAGAGGACGAAATTTCATCCCTATCAGACAACTGCCTAAGTAATCGGCCACAGCCTTACCGTTCCCTTTGCGTATAAGATCATTGTCCTTTACCTCCAGCACATATCCTTCCACGCCCGCCATATAAGAAGCGGGTGTATCCTGCACAGTGCTGTCCTGCGCCTCAGTCACCTTGATCCCGGTTATCACCACATCGTCTGTAGCAATGTTTATGCTGTTTAATGCATACAGATGGTGGTAATCCTGTAAGCTCTCAAACCTTCCTCCGTCCAGGCTGTCCCCGTCTGTCCAGGGCATGAAACTGCCGCCATCTGCGCTGTCACCAGTCCCGTAGAATGGGGTCCCATCGTCAAAGCTGCCGCCATCCATGCCATTATGACGTTCAAACACGGTAGTATCATACCATCCAGATACCAGCTGACCAGATGCGTCACACTTCCAATAACAGCAGGCTATCTGACCCGCCCAGGTCAGCACCTGTCTGAAGATCAATGCCTCATCCTCGGGTCTTTCTTTCACTTCAAAGTTAGGGTTCGGAAGATCTGTGGATGCCTGTACTACACCGCAAACACTGCAGGCATCCGCTACGATCTGCTTCAGTGTGGCTGGATACTTTAAATGACTCTCAGTGTAAGGCCGGTCAAATTTCGCCATGTTGTCATAAGCTGTAACAGATATGACCGCACCTGTAAATTTTCCCGGCTCTGCCGTGTATACCCCCTTTGGTATCCACTCGATCCTGCCATCTGATAACTGCAGACCTATACTGACATTAATGACTGCCCCCTCAAAATCGTAGGTATTATACCGCTCATCTGTATTATCCAGGCGCAGCGTACATTCCCCTATGGATGCAGAACCAATGTCAAAGTTGTCCGTACTGGATACGCCGGTCTTGATAGTCAGCCCATCTGACATCAGATCTGCATTTGTTAACACTATTTCATTCCCATCCGGGAACCGCATGACTGCCCGTACTTGAAATACCCTGTCCCGGACAACAGCCCGCCTGTAATCCATGCTTGTCTTTACCATGTCATCACCTCTGTATAATATCCACCGTCACACTGCGGTACCAGAATACTCCATCTCCCAGACGGCCTATCTGTTCTTTTGATATAGTCCCTCGGTATACATCTATCGTTACATTAATACCATCATCCCTGAAGGTAAATGGAAAGAACCCTGCCACCAGTGTCCGCTTGATGAGAACAACATCGGATTCCGGAAGGATGCCCCATTTAATACTTACAGTTTTTTTATTTGCTACCGGATCTCCGACCATCGTACCATCCATTGTACGGCCCGTGTCGGAGGTCCATATGATCTCATCATTAATGGAAATGGAGACGGGTGCCGGCAGCACCACGCCTCCTGATTTTAAAATATCTGCCATTTATCTTACCTCTATTGGATTTTGACGGTAATTTACATTTTCCAGTGCCCTGTCAAGCGCCCTGGCCAAAAGTTCACCATCCACAAAGAATCCCATTTTCCCGACTGCGGCAATAAACCTTGTCACTGCACTGTTGACAATAGATTCCAGATCTGCTCTTGCCAATCCACTGCTGCCTGCTGCTCTGACCGCAGTATTGACCATAGCCTGCAGTTTATCTTCGGGGGCCACGATCTCACCGTAATGGCGGTTATCACCAATCATAGCCAGCCGCGGGGTGTTGGCTTTTATAAAACCACCCTGTGCCAATTTAGGTATCCGAGGTATATCAATAGATGGCAGCCATGTAAAAGGCTTAAGTCCTACTATGCTGATATCTCGCATTTTATTTAATGCCCAGTTCAGACCATCGAAAGGCAGCTTGATGACTTTATTGATCCCGTCAATGATGGCATTTATAACGGATTTCAGGCCGCTTAAAATGCCATCTTTGATACCGTCAAATACTTTTCCTCCACTGGAAAATACATCTTTTACTGCCTTCCAAGCTGCGGAAAATTTATCTCTAAACCACTCAGCCACGTGGGAAAATGTGTTTTTTATGCCACTCCAAATACCCGAAAAATAATTCCCTATACCGGAAAAAGCATTTTTTATACCATCAGATGCAGATGTAAACTTCTGTTTAAACCACGAACCTATATTTTTAAAAGTATCTGCAATACCTGACCAGAGACGTGAGAAGAAATCACCAATCTTTTTTGTTACCGAATCGAACCAGTTTCTAATAGCTCCCCATATTGCTATTGCTTTTTCTTTGATAGTATCCCAGTTTTTATACACCAGAACTCCAACCGCTATCAATGCGGTAAATGCAATAACAACTAATCCAATAGGTGATGTCATAAAAGCAATGGCTGCACTTAATGCTTTTGTAAGTGTTGTCGCAATAGTACATACAGTATTCCAGGCCACTGTCGCTGCTGTCATTGCTGCTTGGGCAACTGTATCAGCTACTTTTGCTGCTGTATTTATAACAAATTGCTTTGCCTGCATGGCCAAAGCTTTTATAGAAGCTCCTATCCCCATCACAAAATCTTTTGCATAAAGAGCATTTAAGTATAATGTTTCCACCTTATCTGCTACTTTTGCTGCTGTTGCGCCAAATAAACTCTTTGAGATTCTTCCTAAAGCACTGACTATTCCACCTGACTGCTGTATAAAGGATAGAAGTTCAATGCCTTTCCAAGCCGCAAAAAACGTTGCTACTGTAACGGTAATCCCCTGTATCACACCTGGATTTTTATTACACCATTCGGAAAACACTTTAAGCGCTTCATTAATTTTGTCCCATACAGACAAAAAGATACCTCCGGTCCAACTTGCAAGCGGCTTCAGCACATTATCCCAAAACCACTGAAAAAGTGGCTTCAGCGCCTCCAAAATATTATTCACTGCTTCAACCGCGATAGCCAATGTATCCAGAAAGCGGGGAACCACTTCATTTGCTGTCCATACTCCCAACGGCACTAACACATTCTGCCAAAACCACAGCAGCCCCTCGCCTATGTTGATAGCGAATGGTGCCAGTGCATCCCACAATCTGCTAAGAGCCTCATTGATATCATCAAATTTAATGGCCATCAGACCTTCATTTAAAGCATCAACAAATCCGGGAATACCTGTCTGGAAAAGCCAGCCTGCCACTTTACCAAGAAAGCCGCTGAAAAAATCCCCCAGTGCTGTCTGGGTAAAACTCCCCAACTTCTGAAGACCTTCATTCCATAACCGCTTAAATGAATCGATGGTCGGCTGAATATTCCTCTGGATCTTCTGGAACATATTTTGGAACTTTGAATCCAACTCATCAATTACCGTATCACCTTCAGCCAGGTTGCCAAAATTGATATCCATGCCTTTGCTCGGAAGATTTCCTGTACTTCCAGCTCCTGACTCAGTCCTACTCTTATCTTCAAGTTTATTGATTTTATCAAAGCCCATCAGGCTTCTGGATGCTTTCTCCGCCGCTTTTCCAACGCCTTCCGTAGAATTCGTTAAAGAGTCAGCTGCGCCGGCTGCCGCTGACAGATCAGAAGAGGTATCTTTAAAACCAGAACCGCCCTGCGCTTTCTTTCCTGTCAGCATCTCGGTGAAGCTCTTAAATGCTGCCGCAGCAGTCATTACTTTTGCCAACAGCTGATTCAGCAATTTTAAAGCAGGAGTCAGAATGTTTATTAACCCCTGCCCCAATGAAGCTTTTAAACTGTCAAACTGCAGTTTAAGAACCCGAATCTGGTTTGCCCATGAATCCGATGTTCGTACAAAATCTCCTGAAGCCGCTGACAGTTGGCTCTGTACAAACTGATAGCGCAGGGCTACCTTCTCCGCTTCACTCATTGTTTGGGTTGTCTTTCCCCATCCGTTGGCCATCGCATAAGCATCCAGGGTGTTCTGCGTCATTACAATTCCTAAATCTTTTCCTTTAATACCCTCGGTTTCCCGATATTTATCAGGGGAGTAGACTATATCTTCATCTCTCATATAACAGAGATGGGATGCGCTTCGAGTGGTGTTAATCTCCACTCTACAACTAGTCGTTACACTTTCCAAATAAAAAAGACGCTCAGTTGAGCATCTCTTTTAAAGGCTTAGCACGGTATTGCCATGATCATTCTTTATATTTTCAAACTTATTGATTAATATTTACTTTTTTCCGGCCGTTTGGGTTTGTTTATAAGTAAATTCTCATTAAACACAATTCCTTTTTGCCGGCTAAACAAGAATAATTTTAGGGTTTTACCGTTAGCAGAAATTCCCATTTCCACACCGCTTTCACATGCGTTCACACCCTTATTTTTGAAGCGTATCACTACGCAACCGCCCTATTATTAAGGCTTTCTGTCTCACCTGTAAATACACTTTTCAGCTTTGTATAAGCATCATCCTGACTTATGTTATAAAAGGATGCCACATCACCGGCCAATCCTGTCAAAGTAGTGCTCATTCCATAGGCCTGTTTCTCTGAAAATCCAAACGCCTTGGCCATAGTTCCGAACGTGCCCGTAAATTGCTTTGCCATAGTCTCCGACAATCCAAAATTAGTGGCAGCCGATTTTGCAAACTGATCCACCTGTGCTGTCATATGTGGGAATGTTATATCTACAGCATTCTGTACTTCTGATAACTCTGACCCCAGTTTTATGCACTGCCCGCCAAACTTTACTAGTTTTTTCAAATCAAAAGCCGCAGAAAGGGCGGCTCCTGCT